>JAEEGH010005285.1_pt1 | contig 32583 bp, 24 predicted proteins | sample 9134181 | NCBI WGS metagenome assembly JAEEGH01 (sample SAMN16246544, study PRJNA631951) | gut metagenome | biome: gut microbiome; feature: rumen; material: DP-attached | host: Bos | place: Iran: Karaj | collected 2018-10
CTTGGCATTCTCGATATTCATTTGCTTGCGTATTAAATGATTCCGGCTGCAAAGATAGGTAAAATATTAGTACCTTGCAATACATAGTACAATGTTTTTGCCAAGTATTACACTTATTTAACACTTTGTACCATGATTATATGGCAATTATTGCGTAATTTTGCCGAGTGAAACCAATAAACAGATAAAGTTATGACTAAAACCAAATCATTTGCGATGCTTGCCATCGCTTGTCTCGCGGCCTTTAGCGCTTGCACAGAGAAGAAGGCTGCGGAAGTCACCCTTCAGGTAAAAACCCAGTATGGCGTTCTCGAAGGCTTTGAAGAGGACGGCGTGAAGAAGTTCTTGGGCGTTCCCTTCGCACAGGCTCCAGTAGGCGAACTCCGTTGGAAGGCCCCTCAGCCGCTTCAGGCCTGGGACGGCATCCGTGAGGCCAAGGCCTTCGGCGACGATCCTATGCAGCTCGATGTCTTCGGCGACATGGCCTTCCGTGGTGCAGGCCGCAGCGAGGACTGCCTCTATCTGAATATCTGGACTACCGCAGCTACGACTGCTGACGCCCTTCCTGTACTAATTTATTTTAATGGCGGCGGACTGATGGCTGGTTCCGGCAGCGAGCCCCGATATGACGGTTCCTCCATTGCCAAGGAGGGAGTGATTGGCGTGACGGCCAACTATCGTGAAGGTGTGTTTGGCTTTTTCGCCCATCCGGAACTCACGGCTGCATCTGAGTACAAAGGAAGCGGCAACTACGGTTTCCTCGACCAGGTGGCTGCCATCCAGTGGGTGAAAGATAATATCGCAGCCTTTGGTGGAGACCCTGCGAAGATTACCATCGTGGGTGAATCGGCAGGTTCTTTCTCGGTGTCGCTCCTGATGTGTTCGCCGCTCTCTAAGGACAATATCGCCGGAGCCATGCTGTCGTCGGGTGCCGAGGTGCTGCCCTATCAGCCTGCCTCTCAGGCTGATGCCGATGCCGCCGGTGCCGAACTGCTGAAGCAGGCAGGTATCGCCAGCCTGGCCGATGCCATGGCGCTGAGTGCCGACTCGCTTCAGAAGCTCCTGCCTCCCAGAGGCATGGCCAATGTGGTCATCGACGGCTACTTCATGAAGAAGAGTGCCGACGAGGTCTTCGAGAACAACGAACAGGCTCAGGTGCCGCTGCTCGCAGGCTGGAACTCCCTTGAAGGCCATCCCGCACAAGCACTTGGAGGTCAGGCTCCAACACTCCAGAACTTCAAGAACGCCATGAAAGCACAGTTCGGTGATATGACCGACGAGATCTTTGAGGCCTACGGCATCGCCACCGACGAGGACGTGCTGAGCCAGAAGGGTCTCGACCTCGCCTCCGACCTTTTCACTGGCTTCCCCACCTGGAAGGTCTGCGACTACCACGCCAAGTCCGGTCTGCCGGTCTATCGCTATCACTACATGCATCCGCGGCCCCAGGTGTCTGCCAAGATGGGCGACAAGGTGGGAGCGCTGGCAGGTGGTGTCCGTGAGAAGACAGCTGAAGAGAAGAAGGCCGAAGCCCAACAGCCGGCCATCGCTCCGGGTGCTGTCCATTCGGCTGATATCGAATATGCGATGGGTACCCTCGACACCAACGAGTACTATGACTGGCAGGATGAGGACTACGCCATCTCGAAGCTCTTCCTCACCTATTATGCCAACTTCTGCAAGACTGGTAATCCCAACGGCGAGGGTCTTCCCCAGTGGACGGCCATTACGAAGGAGAATCTCGACGCTGCGCCTGTGATGAAGCTCGATGTCGAGTCAAAGGAGGTCGCCTCCAAGGAGAAGGAGAACGCCTACCGCACGCTTGAGAAGTTCTACAGAAGCAAGAAGTAAGTCCTCCGGCATACGTTTTTCGCTGAAAAAAACGGGGTGTTCGCTGAATTTCTTTGGTGGACACCTCTTTTTATATTACCTTTGCAACCATTAAAAAATTATAAGATAGATGAAGAAGATAGTTTTATTGTTGATGACGCTGGTGGGTGGTGGATTGGCCGTGCAGGCGGAAGATAACTACACCTACCTGACCTTTGAGACGACGGACGGGGCGAAGGTCTCCGTGAGTGTGTCGTCGCTGCCAGTGACGATTAACCTGGACAACTCAACGCTTGCCATCGGCAACGAGACATTTGCGCTGGCCGACCTGAGCAAGATGTACTTCTCGACGCAAAGTGAGACTACCGGCATTCAGGAAATCAGCAGTGCGACGATAGACGAAGCCGCAGATATCTATGACCTGCAAGGCCATAAGGTGACGAAGGCGCAGATGAAAAAGGGTGTGTATATTGTTAAGACGAATAGTAAGACTTATAAAATCATAATGAGATGAAACGCATATTATTTTCCGTGATAGTCCTCATGTTGATGATGTCAGCGGCAGGGCAGACGCTGAAGATTACAACCAGCAGCGGCACCAAAGAGTATCAGGCGTCGCAGGTGACAGCCAATTCGCCAGCCTATTTTACTGGCGGCACCACGCTGACCGTGGGTAACGACGTGTTCACAATCGGCGACATTACGAATATGGTGGTAGTCAGCAGCACGTCGGATGCTGAAGACAACACCGTAAACATCACATATAACGGCTCGACAGCTACGGTGACGATGGCCGATAACGTCTCCAGCTACGTCACGGCAGAGGTCAGCGGCGCACATGTCACCATCACGCAGAGCAATACCGACGCGGTGGATGGCGATGAGATCACCTACGTGCTCAGCGGTTCGACGGCAGACGGCTCGCTGACACTCGACGGCTCGTACAAGTGTACCATATCGCTGGCAGGACTGAAGATGACGAACCCCTCGGGTGCAGCCATCAACATCACCAACTCGAAGCGCATACAGCTCAGTGCCAAGAGCGGCACGGAGAATACGCTGACTGACGGTAGCGACGGCTCACAGAAGGCCTGCATCTACTCGAAGGGTCAGTTGCAGCTGCAGGGCAAGGGCACGCTGAATGTGGCTGGCTACACGAAGCACGCCATCAAGAGCGGCGACTACATCAGCGTGAAGAACCTGACGCTGAACATCACCAAGGCCGTGGGCGACGGCATCAACTGCGAGGAGTACTTCCTGATGAAGAGTGGTACCGTTTCCATCAGCGGCGTGGGTGACGACGGCATACAGTGCGACCTGGGCGGCGACACCTCGACGGGTGAGACCACCGATCATGATGACGAGGACAGCGGGAACGTCTATCTGGAGGGTGGTACGCTGAACATCACTGTGACAGCCGCAGCCGCCAAGGGCATTAAGGCCGATGGCGACATGAAGATTAGCGACGGCGACATCACCGTAAAGACCACTGGTGGGGGCGCATGGGACAGCGACGACAATAAGACCAAGGCATCGAGCTGCCTCAGTGCCGACGGCTATATGACCATCAGCGGCGGTACACAGAATCTGACCAGCACGGGTGCCGGCGGCAAGGGTATCAGCGTTGACGGAGCATATACTGCTACTGGCGGCACGACAACCATCAAGACCAGCGGCAATGCCGTTGTGGCATCATCGAGCGGCAATCTCTCTACCGTCTCTTCATCGCAGCAACTCGACCGCTACGACAGCGACTATAAGTCCTCGCCCAAAGGCATCAAGATCGACGGTGCCATCACTATCAGCGACAATGCCGTCATCAGCGTCACCACCACAGGTGCAGGCGGCGAGGGCATCGAGAGCAAGACCAATATCAACATCACAGGCGGACAGGTAACCGTGAACGCCTCGGACGACGCCATCAACTCGTCGTACAATGATGATACCAAGAGCCTGAGCACTGCTGGCGACCTGACCATCAGCGGCGGCGCAGTCTATGCCCACTCCACCGGCAATGACGGCATCGATGCCAACGGCAACTGCTACATCAAGGGCGGACTAATATATGCCATCGGCACTACATCGCCTGAGGTGGCCATCGACGCCAACAGCGAGGAGCGGAAACAACTCTACGTCACTGGCGGCACCATCGTTGCCATTGGTGGACTGGAGAGCGGTGCCAGCCTCACGCAGTCGTGCTACTCTACCAATTCGTGGAATAAGAACACGTGGTATACGATGACCGTTGGCAGCGAGACCTTCGCTTTCCAGACGCCTTCGAGCGGCGGCAGCACAATGGTCGTTAGCGGAGCCTCACAACCCACGCTCAAAAGCAGCGTCACCGTCAGCAGCGGTACAGAGATCTTCGACGGCGCAGGCTATACCGATGCCACTGTCACTGGCGGCTCCAGTGTCAACATCTCGGCTTACACCGGTGGTAACCAAGGTGGTGGCTTTGGCCCCGGCGGAGGTGGCTTCGGCCCTGGAGGCGGTGGCTGGCCAGGCGGTCACTAATTCGTAATAAAACAATCCTAAGGCAAAATCTACCTGCCTTGGGATTGGACACAAATATTCATTATTAACAACAAAACAACCACGCTTATGAAGAAGTTTTTACTTACAGCAACGATGTTGATAATGGCGGGAATGACGGTGCAGGCTAATGGCTATGCCTACCTGGTCTTTGAGACGACGGACGGAGCGAAGGTTTCCGTTCCTGTGGAGGAGTCTCTGACGCTGACTATCGACGGGACCACGCTGACTGCAGGCTCGCAGATGTTCACCCTTTCGAAGCTAAGCAAGATGTACTTCTCGGTTTCCGACGAACAAGCCACCAGCCTCTATACATTCATCATCAACACCATTATGAACCCATCGTCGGATGAAGATGACATCAAGAAAGCCGACATCAATGGGGACGGAAAGGTGAATGTTGTCGACATAGTGACTTTAACAAACGATGGACGCTGAACCACAATATTTTTCTGATTCTTACGTTATTAAGTATGGTTAGAATGTATTGGATGAAACAGTCGCGACAGGAGAATCTGGTCTACTTGGTCGTGTGGGGTCTGCTCTTTGCCACCCCGCTCCTGAGCCTCTATGTCCGCACCATCAGCGACTCCGACGCCACGTTCAACTGGACAGAATTGTTCATCGTGTGGCGCAGGTTCGCCATCTATCTCGTGCTGTTCCTCATCCACAACTTCCTTCTGGCACCACTGCTGGTGCATCAGCGGAAACGTGTCCTCTATGTCTCCACCCTGGTCGTCGTCATCGCGGCTTTTATGCTCTATCAATACAACAGCCGCCCGGACTTCAAGAGACCACTGGGCCACAAGCCGCCGATGGAACAGACTGACAGACACCGGCAGCCGCACTTCAATGAACCGCCGCGCTCACTCGATGGCGAGCTTCCGCCGTTCGACGGGCCCCGTCCTCAGATGCGTCACCACGATGCACCGCCGCCCATCATCGGCGAGCGCGACATCCTGGCCATCATTGTGCTCATCCTGATGTTTGGTGCCAACCTCGGCATCAAGAGCTACTTCCGCAGCAGCGACGACCGCAAGCGATTAGAGAAGTTGGAACGTGAGAATCTGGCGCAGCAGCTCGAATACCTGCGCTATCAGATCAATCCCCACTTTTTTATGAACACGCTCAACAACATCCACGCCCTGGTCGATATCAACCCCGAGCAGGCGAAAGACACCATCCTCGAACTGTCGAAGATGATGCGCTTCGTGCTCTACGAAGGCAACAAGCAGGGCGTGCCTCTCTCCCGTGAGCTCGACTTCATCCGCCACTACGTCACGTTGATGCAGCTGCGTTACACCAACAAGGTGAAGATCACGCTCGATCTGCCTCAGTCCACCTCCGACCGTCAGATCCCCCCACTGATCCTCATCACCTTCATCGAGAACGCCTTCAAGCACGGCATCAGCTATCAGCACCCCTCGTTCATCGAGGTCAGCGTCTCCGAGCACGATGACGCGATGCACTTCTCTTGTCGCAACTCCAAGGGCGAAAAACCCAATGAGGAAAAGGGCGGCGTAGGCCTCGCCAATATCCGCAAGCGCCTCAATCTGCTCTACGGTCACGACTACGCCCTCCGCATCAAAAACGATGCCGACTCCTACTCCGTCGAACTCTCCCTACCCCTCAAATCGTAAATCGAAAATCCGTAAATCGTAAATATGATTACTTGTCTTGCCATTGATGATGAGCCCTTAGCGCTCCAGCAACTCGTTGCCTATATCAGTAAAGTACCGTTCCTCGAACTCGCCGCCCAGTGCCAGAGTGCGATGGAGGCCCGTGCCTTCCTCGAACACGATACCGTCGATGCCATCTTCTGCGACATCAACATGCCCGACCTCAACGGCATGGACTTCGTCAAGTCGCTCGCTGCCCCGCCCCTTGTCGTCTTCACCACCGCCTACTCCGAATACGCCGTCGAGGGCTTCCGTGTCAATGCCGTCGATTATCTCCTGAAGCCCTTCGGCCTCCAGGACTTCCAGCGCGCCGCGAACAGATTAAAAGAGCGTTTGTCAGAATCCGCAGCTGCGGATTCAGACAATACGCTGTTCTTAAAAACCGACTACCGCATTGTCAAAGTCAGCATCCCCGACATTCGTTACATCGAGGCCATGAGCGAATACCTGAAAGTCTGGATCCAGGGCGAGGCCAAGCCCATCATCACCCTGCTCTCGATGAAGAAGATGGAAGAGCGCCTGCCCGACTACTTCATGCGCATCCACCGCTCCTACATCATCAACCTCACGATGATTCAGGAGGTAAACAAAAACCGCGTCATCATGGATGCCGACACCTACCTCCCCATCGGTGATATGTACAAAGACGCCTTCCAAGCCTATCTCGACACGAAATTCTTAGGGAAATAAAGGTCAATCCTGTAGCTATACACCTTACTTATATGTATAGGTCATTTGCATGGAGATATAGCCATTAGGCCATTTCTGCCGATCTACATAAAACTTGGCGTTGCCCTTGGAGAGCAGATACAAGTCCGGCCTCACCTCGCTGAAGTCAAAGTGCATCTTGTTCTGGCTCTCCGTATAGTCTAACATCTTGATCTGCCAGCACCCGTCGGCGATGTGTACCTGCAAATTGTCAATTCTCACCTTATAGATCGTCCTGCCGCCCGTGGTGTAGCTCCCCATGTATCGCATATCCGTTTCCTGCTTCTTGCGGTATTTCTTCTTCAGTTCCTTGGCCTTGTCGCGTACCTTTTCATAGAACATGTCGTACACGTTGGCACTCATCATACCGTCGTGTTTCAGGAATGCCTTTACCTGCTTCTCCGTCAGCTTCTGTTTCATCTCCACCATACGCACGTTGGATGTCGTTATCTTGCCTTTGTTGAACAGCACGTCCTCGGCCATCGTGATGCCAAACACCTTGTGCTCCATCAGTGCCGACACAATCTGCCCGAAGCCTGCGAGCCTGGCAGCAAAAGTCATGGTACGGCGGTGAGGCATCTTAGTCAGATCCATATCCTTGTCGAGCTTGCACGTCACGGAATAGCGCAGTGTTTGCAGGCGCTTCTTCAACGGCTTGGCGTTTTCCAACACCTGTTTCACCAGATATTCCTCAAACGTCATACCGTCTGCCAGCACCACGACCTCGTTCAAGTTCAGCGATGCCGCTATGTCATGATCCTCCTGAGCCCTGACGCCTACGGGCAACAGGACTACGAGACACAGCAGTATGATCAGTTGTTTCACCATGGGTTGCAAAGATAATGGAAATAAACGAAACAAACAAGAAAAAGTTGAAAAAAGGTGTCTCACACTAAAAAACGGTCACGGTCACAGGTGTGACCATGTGATCTTTTGGTCTAAAACGGAATAATTTTGTCAACAAAATTCAAAACAGCGTCATTATTTCTACTACCTTTGTATCTTACTAATATTCAAATAGTTACAAAGCTCGGATTTTAGTCTAAGGAAAACCGGACTTTCCTTAGGGGAAACTCGGACTTTACCCTAACTAAAGTCCCATTTTACCCAGACTAAAATCCGTTTTTTCTCTCCTCTTTCTCAGTTTGTAAAACAATTTCGGTTTTGCCTCCAAGTAAAAGGTCACATGGTCACACGTGTGACCGTGACCAATTTTGCAAAACACAATTAATCAATTTTCCGTTTTTCTATACGCCTGGCTTTCTCCTCGGATGAAAGGGAGAGCTTGCCTTTCAAGTAGGTCTCAATAATCAGGCCTGCCATCGGGGCCGCCAGATCCGCACCGAAGCCGCCATGCTCCACATAGACGGCAACGGCAATCTTGGGATTGTTCATCGGCGCAAAAGCGATAAAGGCGGAATGGTCTTCGCCGGGATTCTCGATGGTGCCCGTCTTGCCACAGATGGGATAGGTGGTCTTGATGCTGGTGGCCGTTCCCTTCTCCACGGCGAGACGCATACCCTCGACCACTGGCGCATAGGCCTCTTTCGCCACCTTCGTCTGCCGCCTGGTCAGATAGCGCTGGTTGGTGGTCTGCTGATGGATATGAGGCACATAGTACCAGCCGCGATTGGCAATCGTAACGGCAAGGTTGCAGAGTTGCAAGGGCGTACAGGTGACATCGCCCTGCCCCATACCGGCCCACCAGATGGTCTTACCGTCCCAGCCGTCCTTATAGCGGCGATTCAGATAGTCGGCACCCGCCAGCAGTCCGCCCTGCTCCCCGGCGATGTCGATATGCATCGGCCCGCCAAGCCCCATCGACTGCATATAGCTGCGCCAGGTGGTGATGGCCTCGTCCTTCGACTCATACATAAAACTGTCGTTGATCATCGATCCGAAGTTGACGATGAACCATGTGTTACAACTCTGTGCCAGCGCATCTGTTAGGTTGAGGGGCGAACGGTGCTTGTGGCAGCCCACTTTGATATTACCATCGGTGATGCCACTGTTGCACTCCATCCTGGTGTCGGGCGTGACGATGCCCTCCGACAGGAGTGTCAGAGCCTGCGCCGTCTTGAAGGTCGAACCTGGTGCCATCGGCTTGCCGATGGCCTGGCGCACGTCAGCCCCCTTCGGCGTGTTTGTCGCCAGACAGATGATTTCGCCGTTCTCGGGATTGATAGCCACGATGCTGCCCGTCTTGCCTTTCAGCAGACGCTCGCCCAGCTGTTGGAGTATCGGACGGATGGTCAGCGGTCCGTCCGTAGGCAGTCCCTGTGCCCTGACAGTCATGCCCGTCAGCAGGGCTGCTAATAATATAAAGTATCTAATCATCCTATTTATATGTATATGTCATTTGCATAGAGATATAGCCATTAGGCCATTTCTTCCGGTCTATATACAGTCTGGCATTGCCCTTGGAGAGCAGAAACAAGTCCGGCCTCACTTCGCTGAACTCAAAGTGCATCCTGTTCTGGCCCTCCGTATAGTCTATCATCCTGATCTGCCAGCATCCGTCGGCGATGTGCACCTGTATATCGTCCAGTCGCACCTTATAGATGGTCCTGCCGCCTGTGACGTAACTGCCCATATATCTCAAATCGGTCTCCTGCTTCTTACGGTATTTCTTCTTCAGTTCCTTTGCCTTGTCGCGTACCTTCTCATAGAACATGTCGTACACGTTGGCACTCATCATACCGTCGTGTTTCAGAAATGCCTTTACCTGCTTCTCCGTCAGTTTCTGTTTCATCTCGACCATACGCACGTTGGATGTCGTTATCTTACCGTTGTTGAACAGCACGTCCTCGGCCATCGTGATGCCAAACACCTTGTGATCCATCAGTGCCGACACGATCTGCCCGTAGCCTGCAAGCCTGGCTGCCAGGGTCATGGTGCGGCGGTGGGGAATCTTGGTCAGATCCATGTCCTTGTCCAGCTTGCACGTCACGGAGTAGCGCAGCGTCCGCAGGCGCTTCTTCAGCGGCTTGGCGTTCTCCAGCACCTGTTTCACCAGATATTCCTCAAACGTCATACCGTCTGCCAGCACCACGACCTCGTTCAGGTTCAGCGAAGCCGCTATGTCATGATCCTCCTGAGCCCTGATGCCCGTGGGCAACAGGACTGCGAGACAAAGCAGTATGGTAAATTGTTTCATTTGGGTTGCAAAGGTAATGGAAATAAACGAAACCCAAAAGTGAGACTGGTCTAAATTAGTTCGTTTTCGGGGATTTTATGATTTATTTCAGTTTGGGTGCACGAAATAGAATAAAAATGGCTACCTTTGCAGCGCAATATTGCAAAACGACTGAAAAAATGAGGATTTTTCCCTACCCACCAGCATATAGCGGTGGAAGCTTTTAGATGATGATTTACTGTATTTCTAAGAAACTGGATGTGGCGGGAAGCCACCAACTGACGCTGCCTTACGACAGCAAGTGTAGCCGTCTGCACGGCCATAACTGGACAATCACCGTATTCCTGGCCTCAACCGAGGTAGATGAGAATGGTATGGTGATTGACTATTCGCACATCAAGAAAACCATTCACGGCTATCTGGATCACGGCAATCTCAATGACCTGCTACCCTTCAACCCGACGGCTGAGAATATCGCCGCATGGGTGGTGCGACAGTTCCCGCAGTGCTACAAGGCCATCGTCGAAGAATCCTATGGCAATGTGGCGCAGGCCTTCGACGATGCGTTTCCTATCGATACCCGCTATTTGTTGTGATGTACAGGGTCAACGAGATCTTTTATTCCTTACAGGGCGAAGGCCGCCACACAGGCCGCGCCGCAGTCTTCGTGCGCTTCAGCGGCTGCAACCTGCGATGCCCGTTCTGTGATACTGACTTCGCCGCCTATAAGCCAATGGCTATAGCCGACATCATGAATGCCATAAGTCCCTGGAGCGAATGTGGTTTTGTGGTGCTGACGGGCGGTGAGCCGTCGCTGCAGGTGGATGATGCGCTTGTGGAAGAGCTGCATCGTGCAGGCTTCTATGTGGCCGTCGAGACCAATGGCACCCATGCCCTGCCAGACAGCGTAGACTGGGTGACATGGTCGCCCAAGGATGGGTTCAATGACCATGTGCCACCGCTCGCACTGAGCAGGATAGACGAAGTCAAAGTGGTCTTCGACGGGGAGCACAATCCTGAACATTACAAAGGCATGGCCGCCGGAGCGTATCTGTGCCTTCAGCCGTGCGATACAGGCGACCCTGACCGGAATCGGGAGACAACCAGACAGTGTGTGGATTACATCTTACGCCACCCTCACTGGCATCTCTCGTTGCAGACTCATAAGATGATACATATACAATAGACTATAAACTGCGATATGTCAGTCTTTGTCTGATTTCGCTTGGAGATAGGGATGTGCGCAGAAAGCACTTGGCGGGCACATCAGGCAAGAGGTCGAAATAATTATTGTCGAACCAGCAGTCTTCTGCGCCATCAACGGAGAAGGCAAGGGCACGAACGAAAGTCTCCTTATGTAAACTCTATGATAGTACTTACCTCGCTCCAGATAGACTAGGAAACGATGACACCGTCTGACAACAGTTCCGTCGTCATGCAGCTATACGAAAAAAAGTAAAGCCAAGAAACTAATAACTGTCTTGTGTCATAACGGTAATCTTAGAGTAGATGACCGGAATGCCGGCGACGCTTTGGCTGGTATGAATCGGAGCATTGGTCATCAGGCTATGGACAATCATCGCCGTGTTGTTTGCCATGTCCTTCAGGTTCTTGTCGATGGTCATGGTCTGCTTGCCGCTCTTGATATAAGCCTGCGATATGGCGGAATTGTCCTGCCCGGTAATGATCGGCATGTTTGTAATACCAGCTTCATCCAGCGCCTCAATGGCACCCTGAGCCGCATTGTCGGCTGCCGCAAGAACCATGTCCGGGCACTCACCTTCTGCGTAGCTGCTCAGACGGTCTTTCATGGCTTTCTTCTCATCTTCAACATTCCAACTGTCAGCCATCACGTCGTTATATGCCGTCTTGCCACTCTTTACTACAAGCTTTCCGCTGTCAATGTATTTCTGGAGGAGTTCCATGGCTCCGTCATAATAATCCTTGGCATTGCAATCGGTTTCGGGGCCTTGAAGGATTTCGAGGGTCATGGAAGCCTTTCCCGAAGCGTTGAAATGGTCGAGCAGGAACGAAGCCTGAGTACGCCCTACCTCCTTCGTATCGGTTGAAGAGAAATAAGCGATGTAGGGGTTATCAAAGATAAAGCGGTCGTGGCATACTACCTTGACATCGGGGTGCTGCTGGAGCAGACCGGACTCATTGATTTTCTGGTAGTCGATAGTCGTCAGCACGATGTATTCCACGCCGTCGTTGATGGCAGTTCTAAGCTGCTCGACCTGTTGCATGGCGCCCTCTGCGGTTTCGGGAGCAACGTAGGAAGTGGTCTTAATTCCGTACGTAGCCATAGCGTCCTCCAGGTTTGCCAAGTCTATAGCCCAACGGTCAATACGGGAAGCGTCGGGGAGCAGCAGAGCCGCTCTCTTCTGATCATTGTTATTGCCGTCGTTGTTGTCAATGTTGCTGCACGATGTCAGCCCTGTCATCACTGCTCCACACATCATGATGGTGGCAAGCAACCAAAAGAATCTGTTTCTCATAACCATAAAATTTATAATTCTGTTTGCAAAGATACAAATAAACGAGCAAAGTACAAAATAAAAACTCATTTATTTTCATTTAATCAGAAGTTGGTATAACTAAATAATTCTTTTGTGAATGAAATCTAAGGCGTCAAGGCCGTCTGCCAGACGGCCTTGACACCCTCGCAGAAGTCGTAGAGGATATGGCGGTCCTGGGTAAGGCGACCGGCAAGGATTACCAACAGCCAACCTGGGTGTTGGAGCCTATTTTAAATCTACTTTTTGACTTGAAACTCTTCTTGCTAATTGTTTTCACTCTTCGCACTTGTATTCAAACCAGTCAATATCGACAAAGCCGGTCGTGTCGCTGCCGCACTGGGTAAAGAGTCCAAGCATCACTCCAGTGAAGCCGCCGATGGTTTCGGTGCTGAGGAATCGGTATTCCATTTTGGCCAGTTGAGTGAAGTTGATGCCGTCAGATGACATCTGCATATAGTAGAAGTCCTTGTCTGACGTGATGCGCAGAAAGGCCATGTTTCCGCTCAACTTGATTTCCTTTTCACTATGACAAGTCTGACCTAACTGTACATTCGACTTGACAAGAATGACGCCATCCCGTTTCTCAGCCACCACATCATAGTGGTTCAACGGTGCGGCATAGGCTGTGATGCCAGTCTGCATGCCTTCGGTCAGATGGGAGAGGTCAAACAAAGCTGTGGCCGTGAAGTTCAGTTCTGTCTGGCGCCGGGCAACGAATGTGGGATTAGCCGTCATGCTGAGGTTAGTTGTTGTGGGGCGGAGGCGGAGCCAGCCTTTACGCTCCGTCAGTGAATAATTGGCGTAGTCGGGATTGCACAGACTCATCCACCCCATCGGCAAGCCCAACGAGTGATAGCTGTCTTTGGGAGCATTGCGCTTTGTGTAATTGAATTCTTCGCGCTCAGGGTCTTTTGCCATTGGCACCAGAGGCAACGTCTCACATTTCATGTCCGTCTGGAGCGTTCCGTCTCCGTTCACCACAGGCCAGCCGCCTTGTTCCCATTGAACCGGTGCCAGCATCGTCTCACGCCCCATCACATGCTGCAGATAGCCGCTTGTCCTGTATCCCAGGCAGATCATCCACCATGACGAGTCTGGCGCCTGTACCAGGTCGGCATGTCCAAGGCCCTGTATCGGGCTGTTCTGCATCTTCATGCTGAAGTGTGTCAGGATGGGATTGGCAGGATTCGGCTCGTAGGGCCCGAAGAGGCTTTTGCTGCGCAGGATGTTGACGTGATGGCCGTGCTCTGTACCGCCTTCTGCCAGCAGCAGATAGTAGTAGCCGTCTTTCTTGTAGATATGTGGCCCCTCCGGATACCGGCCGCCAAGACCAGTCCCCAGGTGATAGATCTCGCCAAGCTGTTTACCGCTCTCCGCATCGATCTCGCATATCTTGATGTCACCTTCCTTCCAAAGGAAATAGCATTTATTGTCCTCAAAGTAGAGGGTGGGGTCGCAACTGCCGATGGCAAAGTCGATCACGATGGGTTCCGACCACTCGCCAGCGGGATTGTCAGTCCACACATAGAAATGCCGTCGCGAAGGAAAGACTGTTGTCACCATATAGAACCGCCCGTTATGGTAGCGGATGGTAGGTGCATAGATGCCGCTGTTGCCGTCGGTGCCCTTCAGGTCCACCTGCGAGGGCCGCGTCAGGCAGTTACCTATTTGTTCCCAGTTCACCAGGTCTTTCGAGTGGAATACCGGTACGCCTGGGAAGTATTGGAACGTGCTGTTTACGAGATAGAAGTCATCACCGGCACGGCACACGCTTGGGTCGGCATGGAAGCCGGGAAGCACAGGATTCTTGAATCCCTGAGCGCATGCCATCGAGGCGAACAGCGCCAGTAAGGAGGTGATAATGGTCTTGATATTCATGTCTTTTCTCTTAGTTGTATCGGTGTCATGCCGAAGTGGTCTTTAACGTATTTGCCGAAGAAGGAAGGGTTGGGGAATCCGAGGCGGTCGCAGATCTGCTTGATGCTCATGTCGGTCTGCTTCAGACAGTAGCGGATGTCTTCGAGCACCTGCTCGGTGATCCACTCGTTGGCGGTCTTGCCGGAGTTTTTCTTGCAAACGGCCGTAAGGTATTTGGATGAGATACAGAGTTCTCTGGCATAGGCTTCCACGGTGTGGCGTTTCACATCGTTGGAGTGCAACAGGTCGAGGAAGTGCTGGAAGTGGACTTTGGATGTCAGTTTCTCATTGCCATGGAAGGCAGCAGAGCCTACCATACTGGTCTCTAATGACAGCATCTGCTTCATCCGGCCGCAGAGTCCGAGGATGGCTGAGCGCAGCAGCGACTGGATGACATCGGTATGCAGGGGATTGTCCTTGCCTTTGGCAATGGCCAGTGTCAGCATGTCATAGAAATGGGCGTAGAAGAGTATCTCGTCTTCGTCCATCGTCACCACATGGTGGCGATGGATGTACATCATGTCGTTCCAGATGTTCATCTTTTCGCGCAAGAAACTCTGCAGGATGCGGTTGGTGAGGAACATGGCCTTCAGATTGAAGTCAGGGCTGACCATGACATCGGTCACTGTCACATTCTGCGGGATGACGGCCACCTGGTTCTTGCGGAGTTCCATCTGCATGCCATTCATTTGGGCCTGCACTTTACCGTCGGTACAGATGACGATAGTATTCATCGACACATGGGCGGTATTGACCTCGGTGAATTGCTGGATGCTGTCCACCACCATAATGTCGCTGTCAGAATAACCGATCTGAATGTCCTCATTGTCGGCCAATGTCTGAAATGTTACTTCTTCATGCTGTTTCATGCTGCAAAGATAATGATTATTTCCCGATTTTCTTGTCTTATTTGGCATCAATTTTGATTGTTTTGGCATCTTGGTGGAGAATTGACAAGATATGAGGTGAAATCGAACATAGATAATAGTCGATTTTGGATTAAATTTGCAGTCAAAATAAAACATGTTGTTATGAAAAAGGTATTATTGATGCTGCTGGCAGTCATATTGCTGGTCAGCTGCGGAGAAAAACAGAAGCAGAACGTGAAGGCTCCGACGAGAGTGAAAACACAGGTGGTGTCACCCGGTATGGTGGATAATGCCCAGACGTATGTGGGTATTGTGGAAGAACGCGAAGCGACGGCGGTGAGCTTCACGGGCATGGGCGTGGTGAAACGCATGCTGGTGAACGAAGGTCAGGCCGTCAGCAAAGGACAGTTGATCGCTGAGATGGACGACACGCAGGCCCGCAATCTGCTGAGTGGTGCCGAGGCCCAGATGACGCAGGCCAACGATGCTCTGGCGCGCTTTAAGATGCTGCACGACAACGGATCGCTGCCAGAGGTACAATGGGTGGAGATACAGAGCAAGGTGGCTCAGGCCAAGTCACAATTGGAGGTGGCGAAGAAGAACCTGGAAGACTGTCGGCTCGTGGCTCCCATCAGTGGCATCGTAGGCAGGAAACTGATAGGAGCAGGTGAGACGGCGTTACCGTCGCAGGCGGTTGTGAGCATCCTTGACATCTCGACAGTCAAGGTGAAAGTGGCGGTGCCTGAAGCAGAGATAGGTGGTATCAATGCCAATACGCCAACGAGTATGACGGTAGAGGCCATCAATGGCAGTTATCAGGGAGGCAGGATTGAGAAGGGTGTGCAGGCTGACGCGCTGACGCATACGTACGATATAAGGATTCATGTGGCAAATGGCGATAGGAAGCTGTTGCCCGGTATGGTGGCCAGTGTCCGTTTTATCTCTGATGGCTCGCAGGCTATTGGCAGCAAGATGATTCCTGTGACAGCCGTACAGAAGAAGTCAGACGGCAGTCTGTTTGTCTGGACGGTGGGCAAGGACAGCACGGCGCATCGTGCTACCGTGACGATCGGTCAGACACAGGGCAATTATGTCAGTGTCATCGAGGGCCTGGACATCGGCGACCGTATTGCCACAGAGGGTTATCAGAAACTGAGTGAAGGAACGAAAGTCATCTTTTAGTTTATAGTTCATAATTCATAGTTCGTAGTTATGAAGAATACTAATTGGCTGAAATGGCCTTTGGAGCATTACCCGATAGCGCTGCTCATCGTTGGCATCCTGTTTGTGATGGGCATCTACGGTATGTACATCATGCCGAAGGACGAATTCCCCCATGCCACCATCCGTCAGGGCGTGGTGGTGGCGGTCTATCCTGGTGCCACCAGCGAGGAGGTGGAGCAGCAGGTGGCTCGTCCATTGGAGCGCTACCTCTTTACTTATGGGGAGGTGAACCGTAAGAAGACCACCACGCAATCGCAGAACGGCATGTGTATCGTGATGGTGAAACTGAACGACGATGTGAACAACAAGGATGAGGTATGGAGTAAGATCAAGCACGGACTGAACGGCTTTAAGGCCCAGTTGCCCAGTGGTGTGCTGGCCGTCGTGGTGAACGATGATTTCGGCAATACCTCGGCCCTGCTCATTGCCATCGAGAGCGACCAACGCAGCTACCGCGAACTGAAACAATACAGCGACGACCTGAGCGACCGCCTGCGCCGCATCCCATCGGTGGCGAATGTCAAGCTATTCGGTGAACAGAAGGAGCAGATCTCGCTCTATATCGACCGCCAGCGGCTGCAGGCATACGGCATCGGTCAGCAGATGCTATTCTCACGACTACAGTCGCAGGGCATCACCACGATGAGCGGCTCCATCAGCGACGACGACCAGCAGATTCCCATCCACGTAGAGGCTCAGGAGAACTCGGAAGAGGAGATTGCCAACCAGATTATTTTCTCTGACCCCGCGACGGGCAAGGTGACTCGCGTTCGTGATGTGGCCAGAGTGGTGAGGGAATACGAGCCGATGTCGAGTCGTATCGAGCAGGACGGACATCCCTGTATGCTGATCTCGATGGAGATGACGCCTGGCAATAACGTAGTGCAGTACGGTCAGGAGGTGGATCAGGTGCTAAGCGACTTCCTCCAGAACGAAATGCCAGAGGATGTGAAGGTCACCCGCATAGCTGATAAGCCCAAAGTGGTAGCAATGAGTGTCAGCGATTTTCTGCGCGACCTGCTGATATCGATGCTGATTATTATTCTGGTGATGATGGTGCTGTTCCCCATCCGTTCGGCCATCGTGGCAGCCATCACCATCCCGTTGAGCACCTTTGTGAGTGTGGCGGTGATGTATATGATGGGCATCGAACTGAACATCGTGACGCTGGCGGCTCTGATCGTGGTGTTGGGAATGATTGTAGATAATTCGATTGTGGTGATTGACGGCTATCTGGAATATCTTGGCAAAGGTTTCAAGCCATACGATGCTGCCATCGAGTCGGGTCGCCAGTATTTCTTGCCGATGCTGCTGGCCACCATCTGTATCTGCGCCATCTTCTACCCCTTCCTCATCACCCTGAAGGGTGCGTTCCACGACTGTATGGAGGACTTCCCCGTCACGATTACCATCAACCTGATGGTGTCGCTGGTGCTGGCGGTCAGCGTGATCCCATTCTTGGAAACGCGAATCATCAAGCCTGACAAGGTGAGTACAGATGGAAATGCCATCACCAAATGGGTGCAGCGTACATACGATAAGGTGTTAGACTGGACCTTTGCCCATCCTTGGATGACGATCGGTGGTGGTTTAGCCGTGATTCTGCTATCGACGCTCATCGCCCCCACGCTGAAGATACGCCTGTTCCCATACGCCGACCGCGACCAGTTTGCGGTAGAGATATTCCTGCCGGACGGTAAGGGTATCGCTGAGACGGAAGTGATAGCCGATTCGGTACAGCACGTGCTTGAGAAGGATGAACGTATCACCGGCATCACTGCTTTCATCGGCTGTTCGTCGCCACGATTTATGGAAGCATACGCCCCCCAGATGGCTGGTAAGAACTATGCACAGTTCATCGTGAATACCAAGAGCGACAAAGCCACAATCGACCTCTTGGCGAAGTATCAGCCACAGTTGAGCGAGGCGTTCCCCAATGCCTACGTGAAGTTTAAGCGACTGGACTATCTCGAAGTGAGCGAACTGGAGTACCGCTTCTATGGCGACAACCTCGACTCGCTGCATGTGGTGGCTGAAAGACTGATGGAACGTATGCGCCAGATACCAGAACTGGAGTGGGTACATACCGACTACTTCCAGCCCTACCCCATTATCAATGTCGAACTTGACCCTGTGACATCGGCGCAGTTGGGTATTACCCGCACTACGGCCCAGTTAGCACTGAGTGCCACATCAAGCGACCTGCGTGTAGGACAGATCTGGGAGGGTAATTATGAACTGCCCATCGTGGTGAAGGACGATGCTGATATGACCTTCTCTGATATCGCGAACCTGGGCATCGCATCGCCGACGTCTATGGTTGCGGGAGGTTTGAAGAGTACTAATTCAACCGTGCCTTTACGACAGATAGCCAAAGTTCGTCCCAAGTGGAGCGAGAGTCGTATCATGCATCGTGGTGGCGAACGCTGTATCACGGTGACGGCCCAGTTTGCACAAGGTGTTTATGCCGCTCCTATTGAAAAAGAAATTGCCCGTATGATGCAGGAGGATATACAACTGCCGCAAGGTGTGCGTACTGAGGTGGGCGGCGAGGTAGAATACGGTGACGAGGCACTGCCGCAGATCTTTGGTGGTATTGCCATTGCGGAGGTCATCGTGTTCTTCTTCCTGCTGTTCAACTTCAAGAGATACGGCATCACCATCATCTGTATGGTGGCCTTGGGACTGATGACGCCCGGTGCGCTGATAGGTCTCGGACTGATGGACCGCGCACTCGGACTAACCTCTATCTTCGGACTCGTCACGCTGATGGGAATGATTATGCGTAACGAGATTCTCATCTTTGAGCATGCCAACGACCTGATTCAAAAAGGTGTGCCTGTGAAGCAGGCTGCCTACGAGGCCGGTAAGCGCCGTATGGTGCCTATCTTCCTCACCACGGCTACAACTGCCGTTGGTGTGGTGCCGATGATCATTGCCCAGAGTTCGTTCTGGATGCCCGTGGGTGTCACCATCTTCGCAGGTGGCATCGGCTCACTCATCATGGTAGTCACCATGCTGCCCGTGATTTATTGGAAAGTGACAACCCACCCCAACCCCCTCCCCAAGGGAGGGGCTAAAGATAGTCTAAACATTAAACAAGTAATGAAAACATTAGTCGTTATTTTCGCTCTTCTGCCAACATTGTCCGTGCAAGCCCAAGTAGCCAATCCCCCCTCCCTTGGGGAGGGGCAGGGGGTGGGTTACACCCTGCAGCAGATCAAGGATTCTGCCCTCCACAACAACATCGCCATTCGCCATGCGCAACATAGTATCGACGCGGCCAAAGAGCAGCGCAAGGAGGCGTTTACCAAGTACTTTCCTAATGTCAGCGGCACAGGCCTGTGGTTTAATGCCAATAAAGGGATGGCGAAGATGGACATCGATCCGTCGGGTATGATTTCCCCTGAGTTGGGGGCCAACCTGGCACAGATGCTGCCTGCCGAAGCGCTTGCAGCCTTGGCCAACCCCATCAGCATCTCGATGATGAAGAACGGTACCATTGGTTCGCTGATGGCAGTGCAGCCCGTCTTTGCCGGAGGACAGATTATCAACGGCAACAAGTTGGCCAAAGTTGGTGAGGACGTGAGTCGCCTGCAGTTGCAACTATCGGGAAACGAGGTGGAGAAGACTGCCGAACAATACTTCTGGCAGTTGGCCTCGCTGCAGGAGAAAATGAAGACCATCGAGGCTGTCGATACCCTGTTGGCCGGCATCCATAAAGATGTTGATATCGCTGTTCGTGCCGGATTGGTGATGCACAACGACCTGTTGCAAGTACAACTGCGCCAGAACGATATCCAGAGTCAGCGCTTGAAGTTGCAGAACGGCATCTCCATCGTCCGTCTTTTGTTGTCGCAATACTGCGGCCTGCGCGATACGTCGTTTGTCATCAGTTATCAGTCGGATGCCCCATCGGCACTTCTTTCCCGTCAAGACCACGACCAAGCACTCCTGGGAACAGCAGAGTATCAGTTGTTAGGCAAACAGGTCGAGGCTACCAATCTGCAGAAGAAACTGGCCGTCGGTCAGAATCTGCCAACGGTTGCCGTGGGCGCAGGCTACAACTATCATAATCTGCTGGATAACAATCATACGTTTGGTATGATCTTCGCCACCGTCAGCGTACCCATCTCCGACTGGTGGGGCGGCTCTCACGCCATCAAGCGCCGCAAGATAGAGCATCAGCAGGCTCAGGAACAACTGGCCGATAATGCCGAACTGCTGAAGATCCGTATGCAAAATGCCTGGAACGGTGTCCAGGAGGCTTACCAGCAGCTCCAGCTCGCTCAGCGCAGCATTGAGCAGGCCGAGGAGAACCTGCGTCTGCACCGCAACTACTATCGTGCCGGTACCTCAAGAATGTCCGATCTCCTCGAAGCCCAGATGCTCTACCAACAATCGCTTGACAAGCATACTGATGCCTTCGCCGACTATCAGAACAAGCTTTTGGAGTACCGTCACTCCACAGGTCAATAAGAACTCGCCTACGAAGCTTTTGTGAATCAATTAATTGATTTGTAATAGCTCGGTAATGGGACCTGTCCAGTCGGCATTGTTTTCTATGAACAGGGTTTGGATACCGAGTGCTTGTGCAGCCTCGATGTTCTTACGTCCGTCATCTATGAAGAGCGTTTCCTGGGCTGTGGACTGCTGACCATCGAGCATCATCTTGAATATCTCGGCTGATGGCTTCATCAGTTTGCATTGATAGCTGAGGTAGAGGTGGTCGAAATAGTAATCAATGGCGTGCCCGTTGTCATCAAATTCGGTACTCATCTTTATCTTATGCATATTGTATCCACTTTGAATAACCATGCTCAGTCTGCTGCTTATTTTCACAATTTTGCAAATTTGCTGCGAAGATACAAAATAAATCCCAAAGCATGATGATTATGCCTTGAGATTTAATGATTATTGGATTTTAAAAACTCAAATAAATTTGGCTTTCTCCTCGCTTATTTGTACCTTTGCAGCGACTTGACAATTGCATAAATGATAAAAAAATCAGATTTGCAGTCCTTTCGCTCTTTGCTGTATTGCTGACAGTTTGTAGCAAGGACGATACGGACGACAACCAGCCACGGTACCGACTGCGGGCCTGACACGCAAGACCATGTGTTCATCCTCTCCAACAACGAGGTTTTTGCCTCTTCGTTGGCTTCAGACTATGGCTTCTACGCAGGCAGTGGCATTGACGATTCCGCCGGCCGTTTCCGCTCTACGCTCTATGCCAAGTGCCGGGGTTTGCCGATGCGGGTGATGATGTCCTTCACGTGGTCAATGGTGACGGCTGTCCATTCTGTAATACAACGTGAAGATGGTGTCACAAAGACAGTTTCAATACGAAACGACTGCCGCCGGTGTATTGGGAATCAAGCGTGAGGCTGCCACCCATGAGCTGGACAACACGGCGGCAAAGAAACAGTCCGAGGCCAAGGCCCTCGGTGAACATATCAATCTTGGTAAACTTCTCGAAGATGAAGTCGGCCTTATCGGAAGGAATGCCGAAACCTGTATCTTCGATGATGAAGTTCACGGCATTGTCAGTGGCTTCGATACGCATGGTGACACAGCCTTCTTTGGTGAAGTGGAGCGCATTGGTGAGCAGTTCTGTAAGGACAATGAGCAGATGATGGCGGTTGGTCTGAACCGTCAGTTCGTCGTCCACATGGCTGTCGAGGCGCATCTCAGCGGTATGGGCTATCAGGCTGCTAGCGTTGTCGAAAGCCTCGCGTGCCATATCGTTGCAGCCTACGGTATCGGCTAAGACAATAGACTGATGGCTCTCAATCAGTGAAGCGGTAAGCAGCTTGCTCACCATATAGTCGAGGGTGTTGGTCTGCACATACATCGTCTCAGCTATCTGCCGCTTATCCTCATCGGACATTATCCCACTTTCATCACGCAGCACCTGCGAGAATCCGTGGACGATGTTGAGTGGTGTACGGATCTGGTGCGACATATCCTGCATGAACTGCGTCTTCTGCTCACTGGCCTGACGCGCTAACAGGGTGGCCTGCTCGAGCTCTGTCGTGCGCAGTTCTGTTTCCTGCTTGGTCTTCTCTGCTTCGCGGATGTGCTGGCTGATGCTTCGCCGCATCTGGCAGAAATTGTTCTGTAACTGGCCTATCAGGTCGGTGCGCTCACTGGGAGGCAGGCGCTTTTCATAATCGCCGTGACCTATCTGCCGCAGTTCGGCAGCGAGCAGTCCCAGCGGTTGAACGAAGTGTCTTACGATGCGACGACACCCCAAGCCCAGGAGCAGCAGTCCAATGACAAGCAGGGGCAGCAGGATGTAGTTCAGACTGTTATAGCCGCGGAGCAGTTCGCTGGACGGGCAGACAAGGGCCACGCTCCACTCGGTGCCTTCAAGCGGACGGTAGAGCACGATGTGCGACTTGCCGTCGAGCTTGACCTCCATGTGTCCAGTCCGCCCGTTAGTCATCTCGTACCCTAGTGCCACAACGTCGGTATGTTCTCTGGGATCCACACCAGTAAAGATGGTCTGCTTAAGCAGTTTCGTGGTGTCGGGGTGTACAAAATAGTGTCCGTCGGCACCCAGCATCATAAAGTAGGAGTTGTCGTATGGATGTTCTGCTGTAATAGTCTCCGTGAGCCGGTTCAGCGACAGGTCTGTGGAGATGACACCTATGAACTTTTCCTGTTTGTTGAAGAGCGGTATGCAGTAGGATGCTATCATATCAGGGCTTGAGAGCGTTCCTGCATTGTAGTCGTCGAAGGGATCCACCCAGCAGGCGGTTCTCTTCTGGCGCGGCACCTTATACCACACCTTGTCATAGTAGTTGTAATCGGCTTCGCGGACAGTCACCACAGAATCCTTTTCGGGGGTTGAATATTCCTCAAGACGGACGGAATAGGCAGAGAAGCCGTAAGTGTCGCCTGGATAGAAGTCGGGCTCCATCGTGATGGAGCAGCCGTTGGTGTTAGGATGATTGGCGACGATGCGGTGTGTGTACTTCAGCAGCGAGTCCTGATCGAAGGTGTGAAGGTTAACGAGCCAGAGGATGTTGCGCGTAGCCGTTTCGACCTCTACCATATATCCCTTGACGCGAAGGGCCGTATTGTCAAGTACGTGGGACGCCTCGTCGATAGCCTCTTCACGAATGATGTAACGCGACTGCCAATAGAGGAAGCCGAGCGACAACGAGAACACCAATACCACAACTAACAGGATATCGATACACAGCCTGGTGGAGAGCGACTTGTGGATATGTTTTCTCATCTCAATCATAAGCTTCCCTCCTCTTTCTTGTCAGCGATGCCAAGCAGATTACCCAGCAGTTCGGTGGTGATCTCTGTATGTTTCTGTATCTTGTCGGCCATCTGGCGACATTCCTCTGCATCCATATCAGCAACATGCTGCCGGAATTCACCGACGGTGGCATGAATGGCCTTCACCGATTGCTCCATACGGTCGCTCATGTTGAGGATGACGGTATCTTTCATGCGGTCGGCTTCGCGAGCCTGTTCGTAGGCTAATTTCAGGTCTTCATTACGCTGACGCAGCACATCAGTGAGGTGAGTGATGTCTGCGATATGCTGGCCGATGCTCTGCTGCATCTGACGGAATTCATTCTGCACATAGCCTACCTCGTCGGTGCGGTGACTCACCTTCACAGGCTCATCCAACTTGCCATTGGCCATACGGCGGGCAGCATCTGCCAGCTGATGCAGCGGCTTCAGCTGGAGATGGCTGATGAAGAGACAGAACAGGGCAATCAGGAGCAGGCCGATGAGACTGATAACGAGCGTCAATCGCAAGAGTGAGTTGTAGGAACTGAAGATATCGCTCTCTGGGCATACAATGGACACACTCCATCCCGCATTCTCAAAGGGATGGTAGAAGATGAAGCCCTCCTTACCACCCATGTGGATCTCGCTATGTCCGATGTGGCCCGTTTTCATGGAGATGGCAGCCAGATGTCCTTCGCTCGTAGGGTCATTAAAAGCCTTTGTGAAGAAGGCCTCATGCTCTTCGAGCGTACTGTCGGGATGGATAATCAAGTGTCCGTCGGTACCCATCACCGAGGCATGTGAGTTGGGGAAAGGCTGCAACGAGAGCACCAAATCAGCAAACCACTTCATCGAGATCTGTGCCGACAGTACACCCACCAGCTCACCGTCTTTATTGTGGAGCGGCATGCCATAGGATGTGATGATGGATGTCTCGCCATGCTCAACATCAATATAAGGGTCTATCCAGATGGGGTTCTCGTGGTGCAGGGGTATGAAGTACCATTTCTCACGCGTATACAGCTGCTTTCCACCGTTGACCGTGACCTCTATCTGTGTCGAATCAGCCTGGCTGCGGTGAGCATACACCTCGTAGTAGATGCCGTATTGCGGATAGACACCTGGCTCAAAAGCGATAGCACAACTCTGGATGTGAGGATTCTCTCTCAACAGTTGACGAGAGAGACTGTCCATGATTTCAGGACGGTTCAGTCGCTTTTCTATCGTCCAATGATAACTACGCGTGGCTGTCTCCACCTCGCTCAGCACGTTATCGATACGCAATTCTGTGGTACGCAGCGTCTGGCGGGCTTTCTCCATCGCCTCCTGATAGATGGACTGGCGCGCATAGTAGAACATGATAAAGAGAGCGGTGACGAAAAGCACAGACACGAATCCTACCACCCACATAACGACTTGAGTGGTAAGCGAATGGCGCGATTGTTTCTCTGTCAGTCTCTTCATCGAGTGCAAAGGTGCAACATTATTTTCAAAATGCAAAAAATTAAAGGTAATTTTTGTAATACACCGAAAGTGCCACCACATACCTTTCACGAGTTGTCCGTCAGGTGTCAGGAAGCGAACACATAGCCGAAGCCTTGACGGCTGACTATGTTCTGGGCATATGGGCCAAGTTTCTTGCGGAGACGTGTGATATTGACATTCACGGTACGGTCGGTGACGATGACTCCAGTCCAGATTATGTCCATGAGTTGCTGACGGGATAATACCTGGTCTCGGTTTGCGAGGAGCAGGTGGAGCAGAGCGAACTCAGTGCGGGTGAGGCTGATGGGTTGACCGTCGATAGTGGCAGTCTTCTTGTCAAGATTCATGTGTAGTCCACGGTAGCTGAGCAGGCGTTTTCCAAGACGTGCCTCGACAATGTTCATGACGTAGTCGCCAAGTTTCTCGCAGTCGGCGATGATGTCGCCATAGAGCGTACCGATGGCGTATGAATAGTGGTGGGCACTCACATCTTGTATGAGCTCTGCCCGCAGCTGGTCGCGCAAGATGTTGATATCGCGTTCTATCTCCAGTGAGGTGTCGAGCGAGAGGTCTTCACGGCGGCCACTCACCACGACCATCATCTGTGTGACGGCCTCATTAACGAGCCGGAGCATATCATGTAAATGAGTGTATTGCTGAGACGTGAAGTCCTCATTACTTTCCCTCAGATGCAAGATGGTGCGGGCGGTCTTGAAACAGGCGTCGCCTACTGACTCCAACTCGTCAATCTGGCGGAGCATGATGCGGACTTTCTCTTTCGTGTCATCCGATAGATGCTCGTTGCCGACCTGTTCCAAGTAAGTAGCTATCTCGATTTCCATATTATCGGCAATGGTCTCGTATCGTTCTATACGCTCGTACTGTCGCTCAAGCTCTTTCTTGTCTTTCTCGTCGAGCAGGACGCACACCATACCGAACATACGCTGCATGCGTTCAGCGAAGTGGACAATCTCCTTCTGTGCCTGGAGAACGGCGATTTCAGGCGTTTGGATGACACCGTCGTTGATAAAATGGAGCGTCGTGTGCTGTTTCTTGCCTTTCGTCCGTTCTGGCAACAGACGGCATACGAGTTGTTCTATTTGCGGGACAAAGCCGATGAGGATGGCTGTGTTGAGCACGTTGAAACAGGTATGGAACAATGCCAATACAATAGACAACTTGGCAGCCATTTGACCAGATATCGTAGAATTATAACCAACAAGTCCGCATACAAAATCTACAAACGGATAGAAGACCAACAGAACCCAGATAACACCAAACACGTTGAACAGCAGATGGGCTAATGCCGCCCGCCGTGCTTCGATTCCAGCCCCTAATGCTGCGAAGTTGGCTGTGGCCGTGGTGCCGATGTTCTCGCCCATCACTAGTGCGATGCCCATATAGATAGGCAGTACGCCAGTGGAGCAGAGCAGTATGGTGATGGCCATGACAGCCGCCGAAGACTGAACTATGCAGGTGATGATAGTACCAGCGGCAAGGAATACGAGGATGGTAAGATAGCTCGAAGTATCAAACGAGGCAAAGAAGTCAACGACGTCAGCATTGTGCGCCAAGTCCATGTCCCGCCCCGTGCTGCTCAGCATGACCAGTGACCAAAGCATGAATGCCAGGCCAAAGAGGAAGTCGCCCAACACACGGTGATGCTTCTTATAGATAAGCACCATGCCTACAAGGAACGCAGGAAAGACCACAAAGGTCAGGTCGAGATTGTATCCCACTAATGATATAATCCATGCCGTCAGTGTCGTGCCTATGTTCGCACCCATAATCACGCTGATGGCCTGTGCAAGAGTCAGCAGTCCTGCTGATACAAAGGAAACCGTCATTACCGTTGTGGCCGACGATGACTGTACGGCACACGTTACCATCGTTCCCGTCAGCATCCCGCTAAACCGGTTGCCCGTTACTCGTCCCAAAACATGGCGCAGGCTCGGTCCTGCCATCTTCTGCAGTGCATCGCTCATCGTCTTCATGCCGTAGATGAGCAGTGCCAACGAACCTAAAAGTCTTAATGTTAATTCAAGTGTCATATTTATTTCGTATTTTTGCGCAAAGATACATAAAAAATACGAAACAAACGAAATAAAATGGTTACATTTCGGTTACAATTTTCATTTCCGTTTATTCCTCTCGCTTCAAGAATGCTTTTATCAGATGTTCAATCTCTGTGTGATGGCCATTTGCTACATCACGAAATCAATGCCGAGTACGAATCGTGGATGGCTGTGGAGGAAGTCGTGGCCCCAGAGATAGATATTCCAGTTCTTGAAGGTGTAGTACAGTCCGGCAGCGGGTTCCAGATCCTGATTGAAACACCAGGAATGGACGGCACCGATCAACGGAGTAAGCGACCGGTTCTTTTTCAGAGGGATGGTGTAACCCAGATATTCGTAGTTGGAATAATTATCGTCTGCACCGTCGTTGACAATCCACCAGGTGTTTGAACACCAGAACAGACGTTCGTCGCCGGTAATCGCCCCTTTCAGATAAAGCCCCGATGTGAGATAGGAGAACTTGAAACTGTCGTTGAGATTGAATGACGGGATGACCTCTGCGCCAATGTTAAACCACTTGCTGGGTTTCACGCCAAAGCGGACGAGGGCGCCCCAATAGGCACAGCCGGGACCCGTATAGAGGTCGATACCTGCGTCGAAATGGTCACTCAGCCCGTATTGGAAGGTGGTGTAGGTCTCCTGATGGTTGATGCCCGGCCGCACCTTCAGCGAGGTATAGCCATAGAGCCTCCCCTCGCCCGCCGTTCCTGCATAGTAGGGAATCTGGGCGAAGGCTCGGACAGAGACCGACAGCCAAAGGCAAAGAAGAATGTAGAACTGCTTCATCACCACAAAGTTACTATTTTTTCCGCTTCCACCCTAATACCTTATTTATAATTACAATTGTTTAACGTTTGGAGCGGTTAATCCTTATGCAAACTATGCAGATTTTTGCAAATGATATGCGTATTCTGCTCGTTTAATGTTTTTTAAAGGAGCGGGAGGCGCGCTGTTGTCGGTTTCTTCATAACTTTGCATCAGATTCTGACAACAATCATCAAATTATAAACAATTTTAAAACAAAATGAGAAAAACTACTCTTTTACTGATGCTGTCTGTATGCGGATTCATCTCTGCTGCTGCCGAGACAGCTACTAAGATGGAAGCCGAAAGCGCTACCTACGAGAATTGCAAACTCATCGAAGATGGGAAGTATTCAGAAGGCAAGGCCCTCGAACTGACGGAGAGCAATGCCAAAATAACCTTTACCTATGCGGCTGCCGAAAGCGGCAAGTACACCATCACCGTCGGCTACGACGGACTGTATGGCGACAAGGTGGTCAATCTGTCTGTCAATGGCAACGCTGCCACCTTCAACACGACGGAGAAAGGACCGGGCGAGGCCGTTGCCGGTCCCTACCTCATGAATCAGGGCGACAATACGATCGAGATCACACCCAGCTGGACCTGGTTCCGCATCGACTACATCACCATCGCCAACAGCGAGAGCACCGTGCAGTTCGACATCGCCCCGACGCCTGTTGACGCCAATGCCTCAGACGCTGCCAAGACCGTCTATACCTTCCTCTACGACAACTTCGGCAAGAAGACCATCTCGGGCATCATGACCGGCGACATGGAGACGGCCAACGGCGATGTCACCCAGCATGCCGATGTGCAGGCCGTCTATCAGGCTTCAGGCAAATATCCCGCTCTCGTGGGCTTCGACTTTATGAATGCCACAGGCCTCAACGAGTCAGATGTGTGGTACAAAGAATATACCGACAAGAGCATCGCCCTTGCCAAAGACCTCTACCGCCGTGGTGGACTGCCCGCCTTCACTTGGCACTGGCGCGACCCCAGCCGCAAGACGGGCGAGTTCTACAGTAATAATCAGGTCGCAACGCCATGCACCGTGAAGATCTCCGAAGCCATGAACGCCGACGGCTCTTGGAACACCTCGTCAGAACTCTATCAGAACATCGTCAAGGACATCCATACCGTCGCCGACTACTTCCTCGATCTGCAGAACGAAGGTATGGCCTGCATCTTCCGCCCGCTCCATGAGGCCAGCGGCGGCTGGTTCTGGTGGGGAACAGACGGCGGTGCCAACTACGCCAAGCTCTATCAGCTGATCGTCGATGAGATGACCAGCGTGAAGGGCGTCCACAACGTCATCTGGGTTTGGAATCCCTGCACCGTCGATGATGCCGACTGGAATCCTGGCGAAGCCTATTACGATGTCGTCGCTATAGACATCTATAATAACGCCTTCGACTACTCCAGCAACTATGTCGCCTTCGACAAGCTCAAGAACCTCACCGCCAGCAAGAAAATCATCACCCTCTCAGAGAACGGCCCCATCCCCGACATCGACAAGGAGTTTGCCGAAGAAGCCGTCTGGTCGTGGTGGATGCCCTGGTATCAGACGTGGAACGGGAACTTCGTCGATAAGACCAGCAAGGAAGAGTGGACCAAGTGTATGAGCGATGATCGTGTCATCACCCTCGAAGACCTTTCCGCAGGCTGGCCCACCGCCATCCTCTCTCCTCGTTCCTCGTTCCTCATTCCTCGTTCCTCGTTTCTTGGAGATGCCATCTACGACCTCCAAGGCCGTCGCCTCGCAAACATTCCCTCCAAGGGCCTCTACATTCAGAACGGCAAGAAGCAACTGGCGAAATAAGCAAGACATACAGTCATACAAAAAGCGCGACTCACTTCGAGCCGCGCTTTTTGGTCTGTATCTGTATCAGATTTCGATGAGCTTGCCGTTCTTCTTGGCTTCCTCAATCCACTTAGGCTCTATCTCCTGCAGGAAACGCTGCTTGTTCTCGTTCAGCGTCTTCATGTCGAGACCAATATACTCCTGGGCCTTGGCCTTGGTGGAGATGTCTGGCATAGGCACATCGCCGATAAAGCCATGCTTGGCCAGCACCTTCGACAGCATCAGACGGGCCTCCTGAGCCTGTACCAGTCCGTCGCTGAACAGACGTTGAACTTCCTGTGGTGCATGGAATGATGCACCATGCGAGGCAAAGGCATAGTCCCAGCGCCACTGGCTGCTGCGGATTAATTGCAGGATAGGCTTCATTTCGGCCTCTGTGGCACCCTTCTCCCAAGCAAACTTCGCCTCGATATGGGCAGCCGCCAGTTGCTTCTCTAACTTCGTGCGGCTCTCGCGTGTCTTGGCCTGACGCTCATAGACATTCTGCTTCAAGACCTCTGCGTCCTGACGGTGACAGGTCTGACAGGTACGGTCAATATTCGCCAGCGGCGAGGTAATACGGTGGTCGCTGAACTTTACGCCGCCTTCCTGCTTATAGGGCATGTGGCAGTCGGCACACGACACACCGCGTTGGCCGTGAATGCCTTGCAGTGCCATCTCGTAGCCGGGATGCTGAGCCTTCAGAATAGGAGTCTTCGACAGCGGATGGATATAGTCGTAGAAGCCTATCGAGTCGTAATACTCCTCAGCAGCCTCGCAGGTCATTCCCTTATCCTGTGGGAACATCAGGTAGTTGGCCTTGCCGGGATTGTTGGGGTCGTTGGGCTTGATGAAGTAGTACTCCGTATGACACTGGGCACAGACGAGCGAGCGCATCTCCTGATGGGTGGCCTTCTTCACGTCCAGACCACGACGGGCAAAGGCCTCGTAGATAGCAGGACGGGCAGGACGCAGATCCATCGTACGGGCATCGTGACAGTCGCTGCAGCCAATGGTGTTCACCTCTTCGGCACCCAGTTCGCTCCACTTCTTGGCATAGAAGTTAGCGGGATCGAACTGATCCTTACCATTACCCAGTTCGCGCATCATACGAGGAACATCCGGACCCTTACAAGTCCAACAGGTAGCGGGCTGCATATCTACGGTGATAGAATCGCGTCCGTCGGCAGTCTTTACCGTTATGCCAGGATTACCCGTACGCAGAATCTTACGCATATCCTCCAGCGCATGCTTGTGGCCGCGAGGTGTGTTGTAGTGGCGCGAGAATGCATAGCCAGCCCACAGGATGACCATCTCTGGACGGTCGGCCAACTCATCTGTTTCCTGAGAGCCGTTGAACATTGAACGGAATGTGGTGTCCTCCGTCATCGCCCACGTCTCGTACTCACGCGGATAGTCGGCCTTGAACTTCTCGTTCTGAGCCACAATCGAGTCTTCGAACACGGTACGCTTGTTGTTAAACACACTGGCCACCTCGGCTCTGCGCTCCATCAGCGACGAAACGAGCAGTCCAAGGATAAAGACCAAAGCCATTGAGCCTCCGAAGAGTACCCAACCTTGCCATTGTTTTAATTGCTTTGCCATAATATTTCGTTTTTTATTAATTCGTGAAATTAGAGTAATTCGTGGTTTAGTTTATCATGTTTTGCAGCCACTCCGGTACAGGCGATGGTGGTAGTGGCGTTACGCCCTCTGCATTCGGTGTCGCCATCAGCGAGTTCATGCCGCCGTGGGGCACGTTGCGATGGCAGTCCCAGCACACTTTGCCGCCCTGAGCCTGCTGCTGCATATAGCCCATGCGGCCCGTCTTTACAAACTCTGTGTTTAGCTGTGTGTGGCAGCGAATACAATTGTCCATTACCACCTGCCCCGTCAGCGTCTCAGCCATCGGAGCCTGACGCTCTGAGTGCATCACGAAATACGCCGTATGCTTCAGTCCGTCCATCGCCTTGAAACCATACTTCAATGCTAAATTCTGATGGGGCACATGACAGTCGTTGCAGGTGGCACCGTTCGACTGTTGGTCGATACGTCCGTGCGAGGAGTGGCTCCATGTGGCGTAGTAAGGTGTCATGATGTGGCAGTTGACGCATGCCGACGGGTCATCGCCTATAAAATAAGTATGCGCCCTGAGCAGATACATAAATAATCCGCCGAGGCCGCATACGACGCCCGCAATCACCAGCAAACCAACCTTCTGACGATACGATAGCCAGTCCTTAAAAGCAAAAAAATCCTTTAGCTTCATCTGTTATTGGGATATTTATGGCACAAATATACGAAAAATATTCCAAACTGCCCAATTTTAGGACATAATAATTGTTAATCCGCCATTCTCTTTTCAAACTTGAACAGTCCGTCTTCCTGGTCAAATTGACCTTGTCGACTTCCGTCACGACTCGGCAATGGCACAAATGACGGAACAGCGAGAGCCATTCAAGCTCGCTTGAATGGCCGAGTCATGACGGAATTCGACAAAGTCAAGAGAGTCAACCTGACGGACAGGAGTCGAGAGTAATGAGACCCAAGAGGGTTAGGATGACCAAGGAGCCTGGTGGTGGCATGGGGATGCCTCCAGTGATGCTGCTCTTTTTCGTTAAGGGGAAATCCCTACGTAGTTTTAGGAATCTCGCCCCTTCATTATAGGAATTTTCATTTTCAAATGCCATAGATTCTCCCTATCTTTG
>JAEEGH010005286.1_pt1 | contig 32573 bp, 22 predicted proteins | sample 9134181 | NCBI WGS metagenome assembly JAEEGH01 (sample SAMN16246544, study PRJNA631951) | gut metagenome | biome: gut microbiome; feature: rumen; material: DP-attached | host: Bos | place: Iran: Karaj | collected 2018-10
GGCGCTGGATGGTCTCTAAACTCACGCCCATCTCCTGTGCCATCTGCTCCTGACCAGCCAGATCGTGGGGTACGAACTCGTGGAGGGGAGGATCGAGCAGACGGATGTTGACGGGCAGACCGTCCATAGCCTCGAGGATGCCCTTGAAGTCAGCCTTCTGATAGGGGAGCAACTTGGCCAGCGCCTTCTCACGTCCGGCAACGCTGTCAGCCAGAATCATCTCGCGCATAGCCACAATCTTCTTGTCCTCGAAGAACATGTGCTCGGTACGGGTCAGACCGATACCCTTGGCGCCGAAGTTGCGAGCCACCTGTGCATCGTGAGGAGTATCAGCATTGGTGCGTACCTGCAGCTTGGTGTACTTGTCGCAGAGGTCCATCAGCTCCTTGAAGTCGCCTGAAAGTTCAGCAGCCTTGGTGGGCACCTCGCCAGCGTAGACCTGGCCGGTAGTACCGTTCAGAGAGATATAGTCACCCTCCTTATAGACGACGCCGTCAATCTCGACAGTCTTGTCTTTGTAGCTGACGTTCAGCGAGCCTACGCCCGAGACGCAGCACTTGCCCATGCCACGTGCCACAACGGCAGCGTGTGAGGTCATGCCACCACGAGCGGTGAGGATGCCCTCGGCAGCAGCCATGCCAGCGAGGTCTTCAGGCGAGGTCTCGATGCGGACGAGCACCACCTTGTGACCATCCTCGTGCCAAGCCTTGGCATCGTCGGCGTGGAACACAATCTGACCGCAGGCGGCACCGGGGCTGGCGGGCAGACCCTGTGCGATGACTTTGGCCTTTGTGAGGGCCTTCTTGTCGAAGACGGGGTGCAGCAGCTCGTCGAGCTTCTGAGGCTCGCAGCGCATGATGGCGGTCTTCTCGTCGATCTTGCCCTCGTGGAGCAGGTCGATGGCAATCTTCACCATAGCGGCACCTGTGCGCTTGCCGTTACGTGTCTGCAGGAACCACAGCTTGCCCTCCTGAACGGTGAACTCCATGTCCTGCATGTCGTGGTAGTGGTTCTCCAGGTTCTCCTGAATCTGATTCAGCTGTGCATAGGTCTCAGGCATAGCCTCCTCCATAGAAGGATACTTGGCTACGCGCTCCTCCTCAGAGATGCCAGCACGCTCAGCCCAGCGCTGAGAGCCGATCTTGGTGATCTGCTGTGGGGTACGGATACCAGCCACAACGTCCTCACCCTGAGCATTGACGAGATACTCACCGTTGAAGAGGTTCTCACCATTAGCAGCATCACGGCTGAAGCATACACCAGTAGCAGAGGTGTCACCCATGTTACCGAATACCATAGCCATGACAGATACGGCTGTACCCCACTCGTCGGGGATACCTTCCATCTTACGATAGAGGATAGCGCGCTCGTTCATCCAAGAACGGAACACAGCGCAGATAGCACCCCAGAGCTGCTCGATAGGATCGTTGGGGAAGTCCTTACCAGTGCGAGCCTTGATAGCCTCCTTAAACAGCTTCACGAGCTTCTTCAGCTCGTCGACGTTCAGGTCCTTGTCCAGCTTCACGCCACGCTCAGCCTTTACCTTCTCGATGATCTCCTCGAACGGGTCGATGTCGGTCTTGTTCACGGGCTTCATCTCCAGCACGACGTCACCGTACATCTGTACGAAACGACGGTAAGAGTCATATACGAAGTGAGGATTCTGGGTCTTCTTCACCATACCCTCAGCCACCTCGTCGTTCAGACCGAGGTTCAGGATGGTATCCATCATACCAGGCATAGAAGCGCGGGCACCAGAACGAACGGAGACGAGCAGAGGATTCTCCTTGTCACCGAACTTTGAGTTCATCAGCACCTCGATGTGCTTCACAGCAGCCATCACATCGTCGTTCAGCAGCTCCATGATCTTCTGCTGACCAACCTGATAGTACTCGTTACAGCAATCGGTTGTGATTGTGAAACCTGGAGGAACGGGAACACCAAGCAGGTTCATCTCGGCAAGGTTTGCACCCTTACCACCAAGTTCCTCACGCATTTTTGCATTACCTTCGGCCTTACCGTTACCGAAGAGGTAAACTCTCTTTTGGCTCATATTAATTCTGTTAGTTTATTAAATGTTTATAAATTGTTTTGCTTTTAATTGCGCAAAATTACAATATTTCCCGCACATATACAAGAAAAATGCCCAAAAATTGGGAATTTTAATATTTATTCGTATCTTTGCAGTCCCAAAAAGACAGATATGACGAGAAAGAAGAAGCCATTACCGCTCCTTGAGGGCGTGACCATAGAGGCTGTAGCAGCCGAAGGCAAGTGCCTGTTCCACTGGGACGACCTGGTGGTGTTCGTACCCTTCTGCGTGCCCGGCGATGTGTGCGACGTGCAGATCCGACGCAAGAAACACTCCTTCGCCGAGGGCGAGGTGGTGCGCTTTATAAAATATAGTAATGCACGCGTGAAACCATTCTGCCAGCACTTCGGTGTCTGTGGCGGATGTAAGTGGCAGAACCTGCCCTACCCTGAACAATTGAAGTTCAAGCAGCAGCAGGTCTTCGACCAGCTCTCGCGCATCGGCAAGATTGAACTCCCCGAGTTCCGTCCCATCCTCGGCAGCGTGAAGACGCAGGAATACCGTAACAAGCTCGACTTCGGCTGTGCCAACAAGCGCTGGCTGACCAGAGAAGACATCGCCACCCTTGGCGACGGTGTCAAGAACACCCCTGCCATCGGATTCCATATCACCGGGGCATTCGACAAGATCCTGCCCATCGAGAAGTGCTGGCTGATGGACGACCTGCACAACCAGATCCGCAATGAAGTGCGCGACTATGCAGTCGCCAACGGTCTCTCCTTCTTCGACCTTCGGGCTCAGGTTGGCCTGCTCCGTGATGTCATCATCCGCAACTCCAACACGGGCGAATGGATGGTCATCATACAATTCCACTTCTCCACGCCATTATCCGCAGAAGGAGTATTTGTTTCTCCCCCTAAGTTAGGGGGAGCCAGAGGGGGTCTGAACAACGGCTCTTCAGCGGCTGATCAGACCACCCCAACCCCTCCTAACTTAGGAGGGGAAATCGTTACATCGGAGGTCGAACAGACCAAAGCCTTACTGCAGCATATCGCTGATAAGTTCCCTCAGATCAGCGCATTAATGTATCTCGACAATCAGAAGTGCAACGATACCATCGGCGACCAGGACATCCTCGTCTTCAAGGGCAACGACCACATCTTCGAACTGATGGAAGACCTCCGTTTCAAGGTCGGCCCCAAGTCGTTCTATCAGACCAACACCGAGCAGGCCTATCATCTTTATGCCGTTGCCCTTGAGTTTGCCGCCCTCTCAGGTGACGAAACGGTCTATGACCTCTACACCGGCACTGGCACCATCGCCAACTTCGTGGCAAACAAAGCCCGTCAGGTCATCGGCATCGAATACGTGCCCGAGGCCATCGAGGACGCGAAGGTCAACTCCCAGATCAACGGCATCACCAACACCCTCTTCTATGCCGGCGATATGAAGGATATCCTCACCGACGACTTCATCGCTGAGCACGGTCGTCCTGACGTGATCATCACCGACCCACCCCGTGCAGGTATGCATCCAGATGTGGTGAAGACCATCCTCCGGGCAGCTCCCCAGCGCATCGTCTATGTCTCCTGCAACCCCGCCACGCAGGCCCGTGACCTCCACGACCTCGACGCAGACTACCGTGTTGCCGCTGTCCAGCCCGTCGATATGTTCCCCCACACACCACACGTCGAGAACGTCGTCCTCCTTGTCCGCAGATAGTCTCAGATAGTCTTACGACTGCCTTAAGGTAAAAAAATGCAAGAAATGTTTGGTAGTTCCAAATATTTTTTGTATCTTTGCGCCATATTACTCATGTCAATAACTAAAAGGTACAACGTATGACAATGAAAAGACTGACAGGGATGATGGCACTGCTGATGGCGATGGCCATCCCCGCCAATGCCGAGACGTTGGCAGATGAAACCGTGGCTACCGCTGCGGAAGTAGAGGAATCCACCGAGGTGGCACAGGCCGACCACAAGACAAGGATCGAGCTGCCCGCCTGGGTAAAGAACATCAAGTTCAGCGGCTATGGTATGCTGCAGTATCAGGGACAGGACCCCGAGGGTAACCACTCGAATACCTTCAAACTGCGCCTGGCCCGTTTCATCCTCGACGGTAAGATCGGTGACTTCGACTGGCGCGCCCAGATCCAGGGCACTAACGCCACTGGTCCCGGACAGCCCACCGTACAGCTCGTAGACCTCTACGCCGAATGGAGAAGATTCCCGGAATTCAAGGTGCGTGCCGGACAGTTCAAGCGTGCCTTCACCTTTGAGAACCCCACCCACCCCATCACACAGGGATGGAGAGGCTATGCCGACGTAATCAACAAGCTCTCTGCCTTCGGTGACCGTACGGGTGAGAAATCCTCAGGTGGTCGTGACATCGGTATCCAGGTGTCTGGTGACCTCTTCCCCAATGCCAATGGCCGCAAGATATTCCACTATCAGGTAGGCGTGTACAACGGTGAAGGTGTGAACGAGTCGGATAAGGATAACCGCAAGGATATCATCGCCGGCGCCTGGGTGATGCCCATCAAGGGTGTGCGTATCGGTGTCTTCGGATGGACGGGTAGCCGTGGTGGTATGTTAGACCCGCTGACAGGTGAGAAGCGCAGTGTGGAGAAGAATCGTTACTGTATCTCTGCCGAGTACGACCTGAACGAGTACACCTTCCGTGCCGAGTATATCCACAGTCAGGGTTGGGGTGCCAAGACTCCCGGCGACAACACACGTGAGATCTGCTACGAGAATGGCGACAAGGCCGACGGTTGGTATGTGTTCGGCATCGTACCCCTGATCAAGTCGAAGCTGCACGCCAAAGCTCGTTATCAGACCTATCGCAACCAGAAGAACTGGGGTACATCGGTGAATCAGGTGGAGTGCGGTCTGAACTATTTCTTCACGAAGAACCTGGAGATGCATCTGGAGTATTCACACGTGAACGACCGCAACCTGGCCAAGCACGACTACAACCTAATAGACGTGGAACTCGACTTCCGTTTCTAAACAACAGATTGAACGGATTATTCGGATTTTAATCGGAAACGCCGCATAAGCGCAGCCCAGAGATGCGTCTTCTGATGGAGGATGAGCAGGGAGAACAAAGTGCTCACGAGCGTCAAGCCGATGCCAAAGACCCAATAAGCATAACCGCCGACCGTGATGGTAGTAAAATAGGCCAACAGTCCGATGAGGATGTGGATGGCGCTGTACTTCATCACGGCCGGCGACATTTTATACTTATAGCGCCAGCGGGCGACAGCGTTGATCATCACATAGTCAAAGATATTCGCCAGGGTGATGGCTATGCCCGTTCCTACCAGCCCCCAGCGCTGGAAACCGAAGATGATGAGAAACACGAACACCACGAAATAAGTCCCTTCGAGCAGGAGATACATCACCGAATAGCCGCGTGCCAGCGTGATATACGCTGCCGGCATCGTCACTGCCTTGAAGAACATCGCCAACACCGCCACCTGTGTCATCGCCACCACCGGCACGAACTTCGAACTGAAGAACAACGGTATCAGCACGGGCAGGAAGATGATCAGTCCCACCAGCATAGGCGCTGCAATCAGCAGCGACACTTCAATCTGTTTGTTCACCGTTTCGTTGGTCGCCTCGATGTCAGTATTCACCGCTGAAAGACGTGGGAAGTAGTCAGTCTCCATCGCCGAGAACACCATACCCGCATAAGTAATAGTGATCATATAACCCGCATTGTAGAGTCCCAGCACGTCGAGGTCGGCAGTCACATTCAGCCACGAACGGATGAACATCTCCGCACCAGTGCCGATGATGCCCGCCAGCGTGAATGCCACGCCCAGACGAACCATCTCCATACCCTCGCCGAGGATGCCCTTCGCCCCTCGCAACTGCAAGGGATACAGCCGGTAGGACTCGCGGACGGTCAGCAACATAGTGATCAGCGCCATCAACACGATGACCGGCACGATGCCTGCCTCACCGAAGAAATAATAGACGGGGACAGACATAAACAAGGCAGCAAAGACCGATTCCACCTGCACCAGAGCCAACGACTTCAGACGTCTTCGGCCTTTCAGGATGGCCGTTTCACCACCTGTCACAGCCAACATACCCACGGCAGGAGCCAGGAGGATGAAGTGGAGACTGTGGTCACCCCAGGCGAAGGTGGTGCTGCTCAGGAACGGGCCGATGGCGATGCAGACGAGCATACCCAGAAGCGCCGTCAACAACGACCACGCCCTGACAACCTTCACAAAGTGGACCACCTGCGGATGGCTGTCGTCAGGGAGTTCCGAAAGCTGGCGCACCGCACTCGTCGAGATGCCGAAATGGGTGGACTGCGAAATGAACGAGACGGTGGTATTGAACAGTGTCACCAGTCCCATACCCGAAGGACCGAGCAGCAGAGCCACAAACTTATTACGTACAAGGCTCACCAACACATTGAGTCCCTGTACGCCCCCGAAGACACCTGTGTACTTCAACACATGGCCGTAGGCTCCCTTTTCGCTTTCATTCATTCTATCTATATAACGTTAGGATTGATGATTTATTTCATTTTTTTCTCATAATCTTCCTTAGTTTCCAAAATATTCACTATCTTTGCACTCAAGTATCGGTTGTATGGATTATTATTTCAACTGACAATGATATGAGCAAGATATCTATCCGTTTGTATAACGATGACACCATTGATGGGAAGAGCCGAAATATAGCCTATACGCTCTGGGGAAGCAGATTGGTAGCAGACAAGGATGTTGGTAAGGTTAAAGCGCTCCAGCAGATACACGCCTATCTCTTTGGAGGACTTTACGACTTTGCTGGCAAGATTCGAACAAAGACCATTTCAAAAGGTAACACTATCTTTTGTCTGGCGGAATACTTGCATCAGAACTTGAAGACTATTGAGCAGATGCCTGAAACTACATTCGACGAGATTGTTGACAAGTATGTGGAGATGAACGTTGCCCATCCGTTTATGGAAGGTAATGGACGCTCTACTCGCATCTGGCTCGACCTCATCTTCAAGGCGCGGTTAGGACTATGCGTAGATTGGAGCAAGATTGCCAAACGCGACTATCTGAATGCTATGATAGAGAGTCAAACGGACAGCACAAAGATTAAGCAGTTGCTATCAGGTACGATGACAGACAAGATTGACGATCGCGAAATCTTTATGAAAGGCATTGATTATTCATGTTACTACGAGCAGGAGGAGTAGCACAAAAGGGCTATCTATGTTTTATACAAAAAAACCTTGCCGCCCATGCCGTTATTGTAATTAAATATTTGATTAACAAAATGTTGAGGGCGGCTATGTTTGCATAAAACTGTGCCGATACTATGCCGATACCGTGCCGGTCTTTATTCCGATGGTGTCGAGCGTTCTCATCTCATCCGCCTCGGTGCTTGCTTTGGTTAAGCAAGGACTTTAGTTAGTCTTTACAATCGAACGCCTATACTCAATTAATCATTTGCCTATAGCCGAATAACCATTCGCCTATACTCAAAAGCTAAACGTTGATTTTTCAGGGCGGCATAGTATCGGCATGGTTACGGCATGGTTTTTACATAACATCGCCGCCCGTACTGACTTGATATACAGTAAATTATTTATACAAACGGCTCGGGCGGCTATGTTTTTTAAAATTTATAAAGATAGCGGTGCAAATGGAAAGATTATAAATTGCTTTGGGCCCGCATCGCTGCGAGCCCAAAGCAATCAAAACTAATCAACTAAACCAATAACTAATAACCAAAAGCAATATGAAAACATGTCGGAATTTCCGACAGGTTCGCCAGGAGGGTAAACGTATGGTTAACCGTACCATGACGATGTACAATCTGGACATGATTATCTCCGTTGGTTATCGTGTAAACTCTAAGCGAGGTGTTAAATTCCGTCAGTGGGCAAACAAGATTATCAAGGAGTATCTGATTAAAGGCTACGTTATCAACGAACGCATCCGTAAGGAGCAGCTTGGAGAACTGCGCCAACTGGTGCAGGTGGCTAGTCGTGCCATCAATAATCAAGAGATACCTCAGACAGTTGAGAGCCAAGATTTATTGAATGTGGTAGTTGACTATACCTACGCCCTGGATACGCTCGATAATTATGACTATGAGCGGCTGACTATAGATAAGACCACGAGGCAGGAGGAATTCCATGCGACCTACGACAATGCGATGGAGGAGATCGGCAGGCTGCGTGATAAATTTGGCGGATCCACGCTCTTTGGGAATGAGAAGGACGATTCGTTCAAGAGCAGTATTGGCCAGATCTATCAGACGTTTGGGGGCGAGGAGCTTTATCCCAGTGTGGAGGAGAAGGCTGCCATGCTGTTGTATCTGGTGACGAAAAATCATTCGTTCAGCGATGGTAATAAGAGGATAGCTGCGACGCTGTTCCTATGGTTCCTCAATAACAATGGTATTCTATATCGTGAGGATGGCTCGAAGCGGTTGGCTGATAATACGCTCGTGGCCTTGACCCTGATGATTGCAGAGAGCAAGACGGAGGAGAAAGATGTGATGGTGAAGGTCGTGGTGAATCTGATCAATCAGAGGAACGCGTAAGACTTCAGTCATTTCCCTTATATAAATAAGGTATCTACTTGTTCTTCCAAACGGTATGTTGGACAAAGAGGTTATAATCGGTGGTCATGGAATCACGCGAGGGGGATTCGTTGATGAATAAGGTGATGTCGCCAAGGACAGTGCCTGTGCGGTCAGGTATCATGAATGTGATGGTCTCATAGCCGTTCTGCCGAGCGACGGTCTTCCAGTTGTAAGGGTTCTTGGCCCGACCATGCATGAGGGAGTCGAACTTCTCTTTCTTCGTTTCCAGAACCTTAACGCCTTCACCATGAACGTATTTCTGTTCAATCTCGTCTCGCAAAGCCTTGTACTTTTCGAGGATAAGTTCCTTGGAAGGGCGGGATATCTGGGCTACAGCCCGATAAACGAAATCAGTTTGGGGCTCATAGAGCACAAACACATAGGCCGAGTCACCTTCGAATGCGCCTTTATAAATGTTGGTTCCATTGTTCTGTCCCGAGTTACCGAGCGTGAAGTCGTTCTTCAGCATCTCCAGGTTGAAAGTACTGATGTCTCCCTCCAGAGGAATACCCATAAACTGGAATTGACTGCTCTGTGCCTTCGAGGCCAGCGCAACCATAAGAACCAGGAGGATATGGGCAAACTGCTTCATTCGTTCTTGTATTAAATACAGAGCTTCGTTTGTTGATTTGTCGGCAAAGTTAGTCATTTTTTTACAATAACGTAGAAGTTGCCCCAACTTTTTTGGAAATAAAGTTAAATCCACTGAGATTTCCATATTTTTTGTTACCTTTGCACCCGATATGAAACAACAGCCACTGGTCAGCTTTATCCTGACGTGTTACAACCTGCCTCTGGATATGCTGTGCGCGTGTATCGACAGCATCCTCAGACTCTCGCTGCGTTCGGCAGAGCGGGAGATCATCATCGTGGACGACGGCTCAGACAACAGTCCGATGAACAGCCTGTTGAAATACGGTGACGAGATCATCTACCTCAGACAGAAGAACGGTGGTGTGAGCGTGGCCCGAAACACGGCACTGGCGATGGCGAAGGGTGAATACATCCAGATTATCGACGGCGACGACTTCCTGATCCAGGCACCCTATGAGCACTGTCTTGACATCATCCGCTACAATAAAGATGCCGACGTGGTGATGTTCGACTTCACCCACGACGACAGTGAGGGTGCCAACTCGTTCAATCCCCCGAGGGTGAAGAGCGGCACAGAACTGATGCGTAGTGAGAATATCCGGGGGACAGCCTGCTGTTACCTGTTCCGTCAGAGCGTCAGAGGACAGCTGAGCTTCACGCCCGGCATCCACTACGGCGAGGATGAAGAGTTCACGCCCCAGCTGCTAATAAGGGCAGAGCGCGTGTATCTGACCGAGGCAAAGGCCTACTACTATCGTGTGCGAGAGACATCGGCCGTCCACCAGACAGACACAACAAGCATCAGGAAGCTGTTGGACGACCACTTCACTGTGATACGCCGTCTGCAGAAACTCGCCGACACGATGCCACAGAGTGACCGGCTGGCCCTGCAAAGGCGCGTAGCCCAGTTGACGATGGACCACATCTACAATACGATTATGCTCACACGTTCGGAACAGCAACTCGACGAGATCATCGAGACCTTGCGCCAGAATGCCCTCTATCCCCTGCCCGACCGTGACTACAGTACAAAGTACGTCTGGTTCCGGAGGCTGACGAATAGCCGTCTGGGACGGAGGATCCTGCTCCGTACACTACCCAAGATGAAGAAGGAGAGATGAGGGAGGTAATGATTTCGGTCGTTGTCGTGACCTACAACCAGGCAGGAACCATCGGACGGACACTGAACTCCATCCTTATGCAACGGTGTCACGTGCCCTTCGAGATCGTCATCGGTGAAGACTGTTCGACCGATAACACCAAAGACATCTGCCTAATCTACGCCAAACAGTATCCTAACATCATCCGCCTCATCTGCAACGAAAGGAACAAAGGCATCGTAGATAATTATTACGACTGTCTCCTGGCGTGTCGTGGCAAGTACATAGCCGACTGTGCGGGCGATGATTTCTGGATTGATGCGCAGAAGTTGGAGAAGGAAATCACGGTGATGGAAGCGCACCCGGAGGTATCGATGGTCATCACCAACTGGCAATACTTCGACGAACAGACGCGGAGAACCAAGCCCAGCCAACAACAGCGGTATGCCCCCATCACACCCGGTCAAGACCTGTTAAAGGCCATCATCACCCAACAGAATATGAGCGTGTTTCATCTCTGCACCGCGCTCTACCGCACAGACATCTTCAGAAAAACGTATGAGAAAGATACGGACCTCTTCCGCAATAAAACCTATGTGAGCGAGGATATGCAGATCGCCTTCACGATGGCCCTGAACGGTGACATCGCCTATCTGCCGGACGTGACACTCAATTACAGTCTTGGCGATGGCAGTGTGTCGAATGTCAAAGACAGTGAGAAGGCATTTAGATTTGTGCAGAGTTCGACAGAACTCACCTACCAACTGGCCAATCAGCATCATTTGGATATCCAGGACTTTATGACCCAGCGCATCTTCGAACTGGGAATGCACGCCTTCCGTTCACATCTGCCCTCACTCGCAGAAGAAACACTGGCCTGTGAGCAGAAGTGGCAAGTGGCAAGAAGTTTCAAGAATAAGTGTTTGTTTGCAGTGATGCGCCACGACTGGCTGTGGCAGGCTGGACTAGCCCTGCGAAACGTATTCGTCAGGCTGAAACAAGCAGTTCGTTGAAGAGAGTAGTCAGCCGACGACCAATCACTTCGGGGGAAGCCAACTGTCTGACAGATGCCGAGACAGACACGCCATCAAAGTCTTTTTGTTCCATCACCTGACGCATAGCATCAGACAATGCCTGAACGTCATCAACGGGTACAATCGTACAACCATCCGCAATGCGCAGGCTCTGGGGCACACACTCTGTAGCCACCACAGGAATGCCCGTACTCATAGCCTCCAACAAGGCCAATGGCTGTACTTCACTACGACTGGCAAGTACCAGAGCATCAGACTGATAGAGTAAGTTTCTTACATTATCCCTTGAAACAAGTCCGTGTGAGATAACGCCCTCAGAGAGCATCGCTTTGCAAGCCGCAGAATCAGTGTCTCTGCCGGCGATATGCAGTTCGACATTCTGTCCTGCCTCCTTCAATTGACGGAAGGCAGGCAGCAGGATATCGTACCCTTTCAACGGCCAGAAGTTGGCCAGACAACAGAAGCGGAAGGGACGACCGTTCAACGACTCACGAGGTTGGTAATGGAAATAATCCACGTCGATGGTGTTGGACACAGCCTGCCAGCGATAGTCCTTGCCGAAGTAACAGGAGATATTGTCGACGAGTTCCTCGGAAACTGGAATCACCAGATTGGCATTCTCGTAGGCATCTCGTAAAAGCGGGATTTGCCAGGCACGACTGGGTGCGGTTCCAAACTCCTTCTCAAACACCAGTCGCGAGAGGTGTTCCGTGATGACATAAGGGATCTGATACTTCCGGCTGATCAGCATCGCGGCATAACCACCCCACTTCGAACAATGGGCGTGGAGGATGTCAGGACGACCATACTTGCTGGCATAGTCGTCGAACATATCACAGACGATCTGTATCCAACGACGGACATTCCAACGGACGGTCAGAGGAATGCCACGCTGGAAAGACTGACAGACGGTAATACCGTCACGCTGATGTTCATAACGACGGAAAGGCAGGGAGAGGAAGCCTTTCAGTCCGATGGTGACACCCAACTGCACATTGCTGAGGATACGCACCTCGTGGCCCTGCGCCTTCAGGGCTTTGGCCTGATCGAGGCAGAACTCCCCGCCATAGGGGGTGAAGAAAGATGGTATCTCCAGGATATGCATAGTCAGTTGACAGTTGAGAGTTGACAGTTGAGAAATAAAAAAGAGGAACGAGGAAGTCTTCTTTCCTCATTCCTCATTTCTCGTTTCTCTTTAAGGCCTTATGCCTCAGCAGGAGCCTCAGCGGCGGGAGCGGCCTCCTCTGCGGGAGCCTCAGCAGCAGCGGCCTCAGCAGCCTTTGCAGCCTCTTCCTCAGCCTTAGCGGCAGCCTCAGCAGCCTTCTTGTCGGCTACCTTCTTGGCAATGGCCTCATTGACGGCCTTCTCTGCCTTCAGGGCATTGGCAGCAGCATCCTTCTTAGCCTTGGCATCTGCCTCAGCGATCTTTGCCAGACCGTTCTGCTTGTCTGCCTTCCAGGCATCAAACTTCTTCTGAGCAGTAGCCTCATCGAAAGCGCCCTTCTTCACGCCACCACGGAGGTGCTTCATCAGGTAAACGCCCTCACGGCTGAGGATGTTACGTACAGTGTCTGTGGGCTGGGCACCAACCTCAACCCAATACAGTGCACGCTCGAAATTCAAGTCTACTGTGGCAGGATTGGTGTTGGGATTGTAAGTACCAATCTTCTCAGTAAAACGACCATCACGTGGTGCACGAGCGTCGGCGATAACGATTCTGTAGAAAGCGTAGCCCTTACGGCCGCCGCGCTGCAATCTGATTTTTGTTGCCATAATCTTTAATTTTTTTACTTTTTAATTGTTTAATTTTACTGAATTTCATGCTCTTAACTCGTAAAAGCGGGTGCAAAGGTACGAAAAAGAGGTGAGAAGTAAGAGGTAAGAGGTAAGAAATTTGCTTCTACAACCCCTTTTTTAACTATTTTTGGGTCTTATCTGCTTGATTATTGAAGGAAAAAGCGTAATTTTGCATGCTGAAATGACACAATGGGCGAAAAAAGAATTGTCGATTCTGATTCCTAATTATAATAATGTATGTGTGGAATTAGTAAGAGTGCTACAGCAACAGGCTGCGGCACTGGGTATCGACTATGAGATCATCGTGGCCGACGACGCATCGCCTCAAAAGGACACGATCACGCTGAACCAGCCCATCAACGAACTGCCCCGCTGCCGATACATCATCAAGAATACCAACTCCGGCAGTGCCGCTACGCGAAACTGTCTCGGACAACAGAGCCAATACCACTGGCTGTTGTTCCTCGACTGCGACATCACCATCCCCGACGACCATTTCCTGGAACGCTATATGGCCGACACTCACGAAGGGGTGGTCAACGGTGGCATCTGCATCATCGAAGACGACACGCTGAGCCACAACCTGCGGTATATCTACGAGAAAGACGCAGAACCTGCACACACTGCCGAGAAACGACAGGCGAACAAGTATCATGAGTTCCGTTCCACGAACTTTATGATTGAGCGTGAGGTGTTTGCGGCCTGTCCCTTTGACGAGCGGTTCACAAGAAGCGGCTATGAGGATGTGCTGTTCGGAAAGATGCTGAAGCAGCAACAGGTCCCTGTGACGCATATTGACAACCCCGTGATGATGACGGAGTTTGAGTCGAACCCCGACTATGTGACAAAGATCGAACGGAGCATGCGGACCCTCTATACGTTCCGTCAAGAGTTGAAAGGCTACTCCCGTATCCTGACCTTCGATGACGGTATCCACATCTCCGCCATCAGATCATTCCTCCGCCTGTGGCACCGTGTCTTCGGGAATATGGAACGACGAAACCTCTGCGGTCACAGTCCCATCCTGAAGCTGTTCTCGCTGTATCGGCTGGGATATTATCTGACGATAGGAGAGAAGAAATAAGGAGAGCAGGAGGGATACGCCCTGCAAACCTTTACGCAAGTTTTTGCATACAACAATTGTTAATATTTGGTTGTTTCGGAAAAAATCCCTATCTTTGCACTCACAATTGAGAAAAGTAAAAGGTAATAAGTAAAAAGGTAAAAAAATGAAACCACTAAACAAACAATTCGCTCCTAAGAGCGTGATGCCTGAAAAGGTGATTCAGTTCGGTGAAGGAAACTTTCTCCGCGCATTCGTTGATTGGATTATCTGGAATATGGACCAGAAAACCGACTTCAACGGTAGTGTCGTTGTCGTACAGCCCATTGAGAGAGGTATGGTCGACTGGCTCAACGCCCAGGACTGCTTGTACCATGTGAACCTGCAGGGTCGTGAGAACGGTAAGCCCGTGAACACGCTGGAGCGTATCGACGTCATTAGCCGTGCGCTGAACCCCTACACCCAGAATGCCGCATTCATGGCACTGGCCGACCAGCCCGAGATCCGTTTCGTCATCTCGAACACCACTGAGGCCGGTATCGCCTTCGATCCCAACTGTAAGCTCGAAGATGCACCTGCCAGCAGCTATCCCGGCAAACTCGTACAGTTGCTGTACCGTCGTTATCAGACCTTCAACGGCGATATGACGAAGGGACTGATTATCTTCCCCTGTGAGCTGATCTTCCTCAATGGTCACGTCCTGAAGGACTGCATCAATAAATACATCGAACTGTGGAACCTCGGTGCCGACTTTAAGAAGTGGTTCGACGAGGCCTGTGGTGTCTATGCCACTCTCGTAGACCGTATCGTGCCGGGCTTCCCCCGCAATGAGATCCAGCAGATACAGGAAAAGATCTGTTACCGCGACAACCTCGTCGTACAGGCCGAGAACTTCCACCTCTGGGTCATCGAGGCTCCGAAGGAAGTGGCCAAGGAGTTCCCCGCTGACAAGGCCGGTCTGCATGTGTTGTTCGTACCCTCTGAGGAGCCTTACCACAAGCGTAAGGTGACGCTGCTCAATGGTCCGCACACCGTGCTTTCGCCTGTGGCCTTCCTGAGTGGTGTGAACATCGTCCGTGATGCCTGCAACCACGAGGTCATCTCAAAGTACATCCATAAGGTGCAGTTCGACGAACTTATGCAGACCCTCGACCTGCCGATGGAGGAGTTGGAGAAGTTTGCCGGCGACGTGCTCGAGCGCTTCGACAACCCGTATGTTGACCATCAGGTCACCTCGATCATGCTGAACTCCTTCCCGAAGTTCCAGGCACGCGATCTGCCCGGTGTGAAGACCTATCTGGAGCGCAAGGGCGAGCTGCCTAAGGGGCTGGTGTTCGGTTTGGCTGCCATCATCACCTACTACAAGGGTGGCAAGCGTGAGGACGGTGTGGAGATCGTGCCCAACGATGACCAGAAGATTATGGACCTCCTGAAGGAACTGTGGGCTACCGAAGACACCCAGAAGGTGGCAGACGGTGTGCTCGGCGCAGAGTTCATCTGGCAGGAGAACCTGAATAAGATCCCCGGCCTCAACGAACTGGTGAAGCAGTTCCTCGACCTCATCAAGCGCGTCGGTATGCTGGAGGCCGTGAAGAGTATCCTCTAATTTAAAATTGAAAATTGTTATTTGAGCGATTGTATTGAGATCAAGGGGGCGAGAGTCAATAACCTGAAGAACGTTGATGTCAAGATCCCCCGAAACAAATTCATAGTGATTGCCGGAGTCAGTGGCTCCGGCAAATCTTCGTTGGCTTTCGACACACTCTACGCCGAAGGCCAACGAAGGTATGTAGAGAGCCTGTCCAGTTATGCCCGACAGTTCCTGGGGCGTATGAACAAGCCTGAGTGTGACTTCATCAAAGGCATCCCGCCTGCCATCGCCATCGAACAGAAGGTGAACTCGCGTAATCCGCGCAGTACAGTAGGCACCTCAACGGAGATATACGAATATCTCCGATTGCTTTACGCGCGCATAGGACGCACGTATAGTCCCATCAGCGGCGAGGAGGTGAAGAAGCACACGACGGAGGATATCGTGCAGAAGATGCTGGAATACTCCAGTGGTACCCGTTTTGTGGTAATGGCTCCCATCCACCTGCCGGAAGGGAGAACGATGGAGCAGCAGTTGAAGGCGTATATCCTCCAAGGCTATGCGAGGATTTTTGTCAATGGCGACTTCCAACGCATTGACGACTTTCTTTCTGAGTATTCTGAGAAATCCGATTATTCCGAGGTCTACCTCGTCATCGACCGTCTCTCTGCCGATAACACTCCCGACAATATCGCCCGTCTTGTGGATTCCGCAGAGACTGCCTTCTACGAGGGTAACGGTTCTTGCCGACTGCTCTTCCCGCCGTCGAACATCTTCTACGACTTCTCGATGAAGTACGAGGCTGACGGCATGACATTCGAAGAACCCAACGATAATATGTTCTCCTTTAACTCACCCGTCGGGGCCTGTCCCGAGTGTCAGGGCTTCGGACGAGTTATCGGCATCGACGAAAAGCTGGTCATCCCCAACACGACCTTATCTGTCTATGACGGTTGTGTGGTCTGTTGGCACGGAGAGAAGATGAAAGAATGGAAGGACTGGTTCTGCCGGCATGCAGCGCAGGATGACTTCCCCATCTTCGAGCCGTATATGAACCTGACACAGCAACAGAAAGACTGGCTGTGGCACGGTCTTCCATCAGACAAACGGAAGAAGGAACGTCCGTGTATCGACGCGTTCTTCGAGATGCTCAAGGAGAACCAGTACAAGATCCAGTACCGTGTGATGCTGAGCCGTTACAGGGGTAAAACTAACTGTCCCGTCTGTCATGGTACCCGACTCAAGCCTGAGGCAGACTACGTAAAGATCGGTGGCCGAAGCATCACTGACCTGGTACAGATGCCCATTGTACGACTGAAGGAATGGTTCGATCAGCTGGAACTCGACAGTCACGATCAGGAAATTGGCAAACGACTGCTGGTGGAGATCACCAGTCGCCTGCAGTTCCTGTTGGACGTCGGACTGGGTTACCTCACTCTCAACCGTCTCTCCAACTCGCTGTCGGGCGGTGAGAGCCAGCGCATCAACCTGTGTACATCGTTAGGCAGTTCACTGGTCGGTTCCCTCTATATCCTCGACGAGCCAAGCATCGGGCTGCACAGTCGCGATACTGAACGGCTCATCCACGTGCTGAAAGAGCTCCAGTCGTTGGGCAATACGGTCATCGTCGTCGAACACGATGAAGAACTCATGCGCGCTGCAGACTACCTGATCGATGTCGGGCCGGATGCAGGCCGTCTGGGAGGTGAGATCGTATTTGAAGGACACACTTCGGATGTCAACGAACGTTCGTTGACCAAGTACCCAAAGAGCCACACCGTCAAGTATCTGTTACATAAGGATGAGATTCCTGTGCCGAAGACGCGTCGTCCATGGAACCGTCATATCGACATCAAGGGTGCTCGTATGAACAACCTGCGCGGTATCGACGTGCAGATTCCGTTGAATGTGATGACCGTCGTCACAGGTGTGTCGGGATCAGGCAAGTCCAGTCTGATCAAGGGCATCCTCTACCCTGCCTTGAAACGTCATCTCGGTGAGGTATGTGATTTGCCAGGTGAATACCTCGGCATCAGTGGGGATATCGACGCCGTGAAGCACGTGGAGTTCGTCGACCAGAACCCTATCGGCAAGTCCACGCGTTCCAATCCAGCCACATACGTTAAGGCCTACGATGCCATCCGTGACCTCTATGCCAATCAGCCACTGTCCCAGCAGATGGGCTTTACGCCCCAGTATTTTTCTTTCAACACCGAGGGCGGTCGTTGTGAGGAGTGTAAGGGTGCCGGTGTCATCACGGTGGAGATGCAGTTTATGGCCGACCTCGTCTTGGAGTGTGAAGCATGTCATGGCCACCGCTTCAAGAAAGACATCCTCGACGTGGCCTATCACGGTAAGAACATCGACGACATCCTCAACATGACGATATCAGAAGCCGTTGACTTCTTTGAGGAGACAGGGATAGAAGGAGACAAGGAGACAGGACAAATGTGCAAGACAATCGTCAAGCGATTGAAAACCCTTGACGAGGTGGGGCTCGGCTATATCAAACTCGGCCAGAACTCCTCCACCCTCTCCGGCGGTGAGAACCAGCGTGTGAAACTCGCCTATTTCATCGGTCAGGAGAAGCAGGAGCCGACACTCTTCATCTTCGACGAACCGACGACCGGTCTCCACTTCCATGATATCCAACGGTTGCTCCAGGCCTTCAACGCCCTCATCGAACGGGGGCACTCCATCCTTATCATTGAACATAACATGGAAGTTATCAAGTGTGCCGATCACGTCATCGACCTCGGTCCAGACGGTGGTGACCGTGGAGGAGCACTGGTGGTGGCTGGTACACCCGAGGTGGTGGCACAATGCAAGGAGAGCCTGACAGGAGATTATCTCAAAGAGAAGCTAGAGGAAGTCAGATAAAGTTATGAAAAGATTCCTTCTATCCTACACCAGAATGATGCTGGCCGGCATACTCCTCTGTATGTCAGTCAGCATCGTTGCCAAGGAGAAGGAGGAAGCACTCATCCTCAACCGCATCTATGAATACAGAAAGGCTAATCTGTCTGAGTTCAAGTCACTTGAAGAGAATATCTACATGAAGTTCCGCTACAACGTGGAGAAGCGTAACTTTGCCCTCTGGCTCATCCCGACGACCTATGTACTGGCCAAAGATCCGCGCGAATATATCCGTGAGTCATACAGCACGGCAAAGTTTAAAGACGTCCACAACTTCGACGTGAACAGTCAGGTACTCACAGGCACCGTCCGCCATAATCATATGGCCATGCCGACGCTCGTGGACTTCATGACCCCGGACATTTACGATATGGCCTTTTACGAAGGGCATGTGCTGTCGCCCTTCAACAAGCATAACCGCCGTTATTACCGCTACACCCAGATCAGTCTGATGAACGGTGCCACACGTATTGACTTCCGGCCGAAACTCTATAACACCCAATTGTTAAACGGTTACGCCATTGTGGAGACAGAGACGGGACGCATCTTGAGGACTGTCCTCAATGGCGAGTTCGATATGATCACCTTCCGCACGGAGATCACCCAGAATGAGAAAGAAGGACGGACGCTGATGCCCGCAAAGTGCAATACCGCCGCTACCTTCCGGTTCCTGGGCAACAGAATCACAGTATTGTTCAATGCCTACTACAACTGTCCGACTACCCTGCCCGACAGTATCACGTCAATCTCCAGCCGTGAGTTGATGGACTCCATACGTCCCATACCATTGAACAGGCTCGACAAGGCGATCTACGAGGCGTACGACAAGGAGAGAGAGGCATCCGACCTGGCTGCAGCTGCAGATACCGTTCCCCATAAGCCGAACCTCTGGAAGAAAATCTTCTGGGATACCATCGGTGAGACGCTCGTCACACCCATCGACGCCCAAACCAAATCAGGTGGTGCTTATTTCCGTATCTCACCCATCATCAACCCCCTTTACGTCAGTTATAGTGGCAGCCGTGGATTCCGTTACAAGATGAAGTTCCGTTCGTTGTTCCGTTTCTCCCAGCACCGTTACCTGAACATCGAACCTACCGTCGGTTACAACTTCAAGCAAAATCAGCTCTATTTCTCCATTCCAGTCCAGATGGTCTACAACCCGAAACGAAATGGTTATGCAGAAATCATCTATGGTAATGGTAACCGCATCAGCAACGGCACAGTGATGGATGCCATCAACGAGGCCCATCACGACAGTATCGACTTTACAAACACAGATATAGACCAATTCTATGATAATTATCTCCGACTGTACAATAACATTATGGTCTTCGACTGGCTGGACATCGAGACGGGTATTCTCGTACACCAGCGTAAGGCTGTCAACCCCGAGGTAATGCATCAATACGGCGTGCCTGATGAATACCGAAGCTTCGCACCCATCCTTGGCATTAAGCTGCAACCGTGGCTCAATAAAGGTCCGCTCTTTGCCATCGACTGGGAGCGCAGTATCAAGGGCATCAACGGGTCGAACCTCGAGTATGACCGTTGGGAGTTCGATGCCCAGTGGAAGTATCGTATCCCCGGACTGAGATTACTCAACATGCGTGCCGGAGCAGGTTTCTATACGAAAAAGACGACCGACTACTTCCTCGACTTCGCCAACTTCCACGACGAGAACCTGCCAGAGGGCTGGGACGATGACTGGAGTGGAAATTTCCAATTGCTTAGCGGTCGCGAATACAACGAGTCCAACTACTATATCCGCGCCAACCTGTCATACGAGTCGCCCCTCTTGTTTGCCACTTGGATACCCTATCTGGGCAAATATATCGAGAAAGAACGTTTCTACTTCAGCGGCGTGTTGCTCGAACATTCCAAGCCTTACTTTGAATTAGGCTATGGCTTCACCAACCGTTATATCTCCGTTGGTGCCTTTACCAGTTTCCGAAACAGGCATTTCGCCGAGTTCGGTATGAAATTCGACTTTGAAATCTTTAAGCGATGGTAAGACCTCTGACCGTATATAAAGCGAGTGCCGGCAGCGGAAAGACCTTCACACTCGCCACCGAATATATCTCCCTGTTGGTAGAGAACCCGATGAGCTACCGCACAATCCTCGCCGTTACCTTCACCAATAAGGCCACCGAGGAGATGAAGATGCGCATCCTCAGTCAGCTTTACGGCATTTGGAAACAGCTGCCAGACTCTGACAACTATCTGAAAGTCGTTCAGAAGAAGACAGGTCTCGACACGAAGGTCATCAGTGAACGGGCGGGCATTAGTCTCTCCAACCTCCTCAACAACTACAACTATTTCCGCGTAGAGACCATCGACACCTTCTTCCAGAGTGTTATGCGGAACATGGCGCGTGAACTTGACCTCACCACCAACCTGCGTATCGGTCTGAATGACGTGCAGGTGGAGGAACTTGCGGTCGACCAGCTCATTGCCGACATCAGCACCACCGACGCTATGCTCCAGTGGATTCTGCGATACATTATGGAAAACATCTCCGACGACAAGTCATGGAACGTCATCGGTCAGATTAAGCAGTTCGGCCGTCATATCTTCAGTGACGCCTATAAGAACGTCAGCCGTACCTTAGAAGAGAAGTTAGCTGAACCAGGATTCTTTGACCAATACACCACCCATCTGCGTGAACTCCGACAGAGTGCAGTGGAACGGATGAAGCAGTTTGCCGACACGTTCTTTGACATTCTTGAATCAGAAGGTCTCACCGTAGATGATTTCACCTACGGCAAGGCAGGTCTCTGTAGCTTCTTCATCAAGCTGCGTCAGGGACAGTTCGACGAAGGCATCGAGGGCAAACGTGTCACCGACAGTGTGGGTAATCCACCGAAATGGTATAAGAAAACTCATCCGCGTCGCGAACTTATTCACGCTTTGGCTGACAGCACTCTCGACAGTCTGCTACGACAAGCCCTCGACGAACGGCCCCGTCAGTGGCGACTATATAAGTCAGCCGACCTCACCCTGCGTCACCTCAGTCAGTTACGTCTGTTGAGCAGCATCGAACAGAAGGTACACGAACTGAACCAAGACGCGAACCGCTTTCTCTTGAGCGACACCCAGCAGCTGCTCCATTCCCTCATCGGCGACAGCGACTCTCCGTTCATCTTTGAGAAGATCGGCGCCCAGCTGGAACATGTGATGATCGATGAGTTCCAGGACACCTCCACCGTACAGTGGCAAAACTTCCGTGTGCTCCTCGACGAGGCAATGAGTCATGAGGGCAGCAAGAACCTCATCGTGGGCGATGTGAAACAAAGCATCTACCGTTGGCGTGCCGGTGACTGGCGCTTGCTCAACGACATTGAAAGTCAGTTTGATAACCGACAGGTGGATACACGTTGCCTCGACACGAACTTTCGTTCCCAGCGTCGCATCATCACCTTCAATAACACCTTCTTCGAAAAGGCTGCCCATCTCGAATATCTGTCGTTACAAGAGATCAACGAGGCAGAGGCCGCTCAGCTGGAGAGAGCATACGCCGACGTGGTGCAGCAGATACCTGACCAACGTGCTGACGAGGGTTTCGTGCGTATCGAACTTCTGCCTACTGAGGATTATCAGGCGCAGATGTTCCAGAGGCTCAAGGATACCGTCAGCGAACTGCTGGCAGCCGGTGCCACCCAAGAACAGATGGCCATCCTCGTCCGTACCAATGCCGTCATCCCCCTCATCGCCCAGTATTTCATGGAACAGATGCCCGAGGTGACTATCGTTTCCGACGAGGCTTTCCGGCTCGATGCCTCCAATGCCGTCTGTCTGCTCATCCACGCCATGCACCTGCTCGTCCGTCCAGACGACCAGCTGACGAAGGCTGCCATTGCCAAGATCTACCACTGCGACGTGATGCAGGACTACCTCGGCGACAATACTCAGATGCTGGCGGATACCGACCTCGATGCCCTCCTGCCAGAAGCCTATATCGATCACTTTGACGATCTCCACTCTCTCCCCCTCTACGATCTCGTCGAACGCCTCTACACCATCTTCGGCCTCGAGCGGCTCACCAGTCAGAGTGCCTACGTTTGTGCCTTCTACGACCACCTCGTCAACTTCGTCAACGAGAACGCTGCCGACATCACCGCCTTCCTCACCGAATGGGAAGAGACCCTCTGTGCGAAGACCATCCAAAGCGACGAGACCAATGGCATACGCATCTTCTCCATCCACAAGTCAAAGGGTCTGGAGTACGAGTATGTCATCGTTCCGTTCTGTGATTGGCAGCTGGAGAAGCAGAGCGGTAACATCCTCTGGTGCCAACCTTCTGAAGCCCCCTTCGACGACCTTCCCATCGTCCCCGTCGACTACAGTCAGAAACAGATGATGGGCACCATCTTCGAGGCAGACTACCGCCATGAACATCTGCAGAATACCGTCGACAATCTCAACCTGCTCTACGTCGCCTTTACCCGTGCCCGTAACAGTCTCTTCGTCATCGGACGACGTAAGGCTTCAGGTACCCGTTCCCTCCTCATCGAACAGTCCCTTCCCCTTGTGGCAGATGCCCTGCAGGAGACTGATCCGAATGCAGACATCGTCCTCGAAGGTCTTGACGACGATGCCCTTCCCCTCTGCCTCACCTACGGCACCCTATCATATCATAATTCTCCATTATCAATTATCGATTCGCAATTATCATCGAACCCCTTCCTGCAACCCTACCTCCCTCTGCCCGTCGCCATCCGTACCTTTGAGAGCAAGGTCAGCTTCCGTCAGAGCAACCGCAGTCGTGCCTTCATCGAGGGTGATGATGAGGAGGCTGTACGCCAGCAGAACTACATCCAGACAGGCTGTGTCCTCCACGAAGTATTCTCCACCATTCGCACCACGGCAGATATCCCCAACGCCCTTCAACGCCTCCAGTCAGAAGGCGTCATCTACGACGGCACCCTCACCCCGGAACGCATCACCAGTATGTTACAGAAACGCTTAAAAGATCCACGTGTAGCAGATTGGTTCTCAGATCGTTGGACGCTCTTTAACGAGTGCTCTATTCTCTCTCTTGAAGACGGTCAAGTGTGCCAACATCGTCCTGACCGTGTAATGACCGACGGTCACCAGTGGATCGTCGTCGACTTCAAGTTCGGTTCCCCCAAACCCGAGTATCACGACCAGGTCCGCCAGTATATGAATCTCCTCGCCGATATGGGCCACGAGAACATCCGCGGCTACCTCTGGTACGTCTACTCCAACTCCATCGAGGAAGTGAATGATTAGACTTCGGACTTGTGGCACAGACAATTCATTTAATTCGTTAAATTCGTTGTTAAATAATAGAATATGGTTTCGTTTCTCGAACATATAGCAGAAGAACTCCTCTCGAAGTTCGGCACCGACCTCTCCCGTGTCGCCGTCGTCTTCCCCAACAAGCGTGCCTCGCTGTTCCTCAACGACTACCTCGTCCATCAGGCAGAACGTCCGTTGTGGAGTCCTGCCTATATCACCATCAGCGATCTTTTCCGCAGCCATTCCAAACTGCAGGTGGCCGACCCCATCCTGCTCGTCTGCGAACTCCATAAGTGCTTTACCCGTTGCACAGGCATTGACGAGACACTCGACCATTTCTATGGCTGGGGGCAGTTGCTGCTCTCCGACTTCGACGACCTCGACAAGAATATGGGTCCTGCAGACCGTGTCTTTGCCAACCTGCGCGACATCCACGAACTTGATGACGTGTCGTATCTCACCGACGAGCAACGCAAACTCATACAACGTTTCTTCAGTAACTTTTCCGACGATCATAACAGCGAACTCAAACAACGGTTCCTCCGTCTGTGGAGTCGTATTGGCGATATCTATCACACCTTCAATGAGCAACTCGCTGCCCAAGGACTGGCTTACGAAGGAGCTCTCTATCGTCAGGTGGCTGAAGACGAGGCCACCACTTTCGAGTACGACACCTACGTCTTCGTGGGCTTCAACCTTCTGCAACAGGTGGAGCAGACACTCTTCCGTCGGCTGGAACGTGAGGGGAAGGCCATATTCTATCAAGATACCGAGGAACAGCCACCACGCCAGCTTACCTTCATCTCAGCACCGACGGAGAACATTCAGGCCCGTTACGTCAGTCAGTGGCTTACCCCAGAGCGTATCGCCGACGGACGACGCACGGCAGTGGTTCTCTGCAACGAAGGACTGTTGCAGGCTGTCATCCACTGTCTGCCAGACGCCGTCGACAAGGTGAACGTCACCACCGGCTATCCATTGTTGCAGACACCCGTTGCATCGCTTGTATCACAGTTGCTAAACCTTCAGGTCAACGGTTTCTCCGCCCGCACGCAGTCATTCCGTCGTCGCTGGCTCGACATCGTCGCCCGTCATCCCTATGCCGCCCTGCTGCCAGAGGATTATGCATCGGCCCATCTCACCGACAGTTCCTCCCTCCTCCACTGGATCCTCGATATCGTCCGGAAAATAAAACCCGACTCGGATCTGCAATCCGAATCGATCTTCAAGATGTATACCTTGCTTAACCGCTTGAGCGACCTTACCGACAGCGGTATCCTCGCCGTCGACGTGCCTACGCTGCAACGCCTTGTTGCACAGGTCGTACAGTCCACCTCCATCCCCTTCCACGGCGAGCCTGCAGAGGGTATCCAGGTCATGGGTGTGCTCGAGACGCGTAACCTCGACTTCGACCACGTGCTGCTGCTCTCTTGCAGCGAGGGTAACATGCCCCGTGGAGTCAACGACACTTCGTTCATCCCCTACGCTATCCGTAAGGCTTACGGACTGACCACCATCGACTACAAGGTAGCCATCTACCAACATTATTTCCACCGTCTGCTGCAACGTGCAGACGATGTTACTATCGTCTACAACAACGCCACCATCGATGCCCAGAAGGGCGAAATGTCCCGTTTTATGCTCCAGTTGATGGTCGAAAGAGATAATATTGAGTTCCGCAGTCTGCGCGCAGGCCAGCAACCGCTGCTCCGTCAGCCACAGTCCATCGGCAAGACACCTGCCGTGCTCGACATACTCCGTCAGCGTTTCTCCAAAGACCGTGGCGGCATCAGCCCTACGGCCGTCAGTACTTATCTGCGCTGTCAGTTGCGCTTCTTCTACCGTTACGTCAGCAACCTTCAGGAACCCGACGACACCGACGAGGACCTCATCGACAATCGCCTCTTCGGCATTATCTTCCACGAAGCAGCCCAGACGCTCTATGATCAGTTCATCGGCCGCCAGGTCACTTCAGTCCTTTTCGACGACCTCCTCAAAGATGAAGTCACCATCGAGCGTGCCGTCGACAATGCCATCCGTAACACACTGGGGTTCCACCACCTCGATGGTCTCCAACTCATCAACCGCGAGGTCATCATCAAATATATACGCCTGCTCATCGAGACCGACCGCCGTCTGACGCCCTTCACCATACTCGGCCTTGAAAAGCGCGTAGACATGTCTTTGGGAGAGACAAAGGTTGGTGGTATCATTGACCGTCTTGACTGCATTACCGATCCCGTCAGTGGCGAAGAACGCATTCGCGTCATCGACTACAAGACCGGTGCCCGTCATCTCCGTCCCATGCCCGACATCGAGGCGATCTTCGATCCCGCCCAGATTTCCAACCACAGTGACTATTATCTCCAGGCCTTCCTCTACAGCCATATCGTCCGCCAACATCGGACTGAGGCCGTCTCTCCAGCGCTTCTCTTCATCCAACATGCCGCTGCCGATGGCTATGACCCCACGCTTGTCATCGGTCGTGAACCCGTCACCGACATAGCCGTCCACAGTGACCGTTTCATCGCCCTCCTTAAAGAGACTACCGACGCCATCTTCTCTTCCAACCTCCGCTTCACTCCCACCGATGACCGTAACCGCTGCCGTTCCTGTCCCTACACCGCCCTCTGTGGCAGATAAAAAAAGTCAGGCTCTTCTCGGAGAATGGCCTGACTTTTATTCCTATAAAACGGTAGTGATTAATAGCGTCCCTTAACCCCCTTAGGCTTGCCACCGTAGACAAATCGCGGTGTAGCAAGATAAGGCACAGGCAGAGTTTTGTATAGTGGCTGCTGCTTGACTTCAGGGCGCGCCATACTGTTATCAGGAGCAGAGGCTCGTGAACCGGCTCTTGGATAGAACAGCGCATCAGCAGAAACCTTGAACTCTCTACCGAAGAACGTAGTCGAACCCTCATGGATGTAGCGCTTAGCCATATAGCCATCATATGAGGCATCCTCCACTCGATAGTTAAAATTCATAGGATTGCGACCTTCCAGATAGCTGAACTTAAAGTCGTCGATGACGAGGTATGCGTCAACGAAACGGGCATACAGCGACAGGTTGAGAATATCGTTCTTAGTGGCGTAATAGACGAGTAAACGCCTCAAGTATTCTGGCTCAAACACATACCAACCGTTAGCCTTTCGGCAAGGTTCATAGTCGCCGACAATTTCTATACCGTCCTTTGGAACCTGCATGTCTGCAGTGAATTGTTGCTGGAGTTTATAGGCATCCCATGTACCAGGGAACGGTGTGCGGTAACCATCGTAGATAATGCTTGCACTGAGGTTGCTGACAGCGACGACGCCGACCTTGATGGAGCTGGCAAACACATCGCCCTGATTATCGTATTCAGCCTGCTCATAAAGGACTGTTCCCTGAACACCTCCAAATGTGGTATACTCTTCGGGGCCAATAGTCGAGCTCAAACCGATAACATGAGGACCATCAATGAACGTATCGGTGAAGACTTCACCATTGCTATAGGTCCGGTCACGGTAGACGACAGGATAAAAAGCCAAAGCAGTGGTGTCCGTGCGTTCAATCCACTCCCAGTCCTTACGATAGCTGACTTGACGGAGCACGATGTCCTGCACGATGTAATGTTTCACCTCATATTCCACCACCTGTGTGCTCGGCTGATTGGTATCAACGCCATCGGTATTGACGGTCGAGAACGTCTGGCGCAGACGGGCAGTCACCTCATAACCCTTGGCACCCTCAGCCACCTCATCGTCCTCAAGCTGACGCGTCTTGACACTTACGAGTTCAGGAGCACTGATTGTGACGTATGGCATAGCCACGTCGCCATAGTTGGTAGAGACGGTGCAACCATTCTCGTACGACCAGTTGACAGTGATGACCTGTTGGCCGTCCTCTTCTTTACCAATCATAAAGCGCTGAGAGCCTTTCACGATGTCGCCTTCGGTAGTGACAACAGGATCTTCAATAGCAGTGGGGATCATATCCTCAATCTTGCTGAAAGTGTAGGTGCTGATCGTATCGATGGTAGAACTGATGTCGGCACGTGCAAAACACTCGTCGGAAAAGAGTCTCAGTCCCATCACGTCAGTATCATACCAGGTATGCGCACTCCTGCCATTCCATTCCACCTGGACATACTCACCCTTTTTAATGACATAAGGAGACTCTGCGGAAGACGTGGTACCTGTGGCATTGAACGAGTATTCAAATGTCGTAGCAGGATCGGGATATTCGAAAATACGCTCCACCGTAGCAGTATAGCTCACCTCGAAAGCGCAGGTCTGCTTGTTGGTCGACTTACCATCAATGGTCTCTACGTCGAGGTTGAAGCTGACCACCACCTCATAGAGGTCTTCCAGAAGCATTGAGCCGCGGGTATTCGTTATAGGACGGATACGGACAGCTGTGACAGGTGTCACTTCGTGGGGACCGCCGTATTCCAACACTGTGGGGTCTGCTTCGCCGAAGCGAGCCTGATTCACCTTTACATAAGGTAACTCCATAACCTTTCCTGCAGCATTCTTATAGGAATAGACCTCGTATGTCGTCGTGAATTGAACCGTCTGTCCACCTATCTGGAAAGTCTGCTCCAAGCCATACGACCGAGGGGTGTTACCTTTTGTGTCAATCACCTTGGACGACTCAGTCATTGCCAACAACTCTGCGAGGCTCTTGGCATGAACAGTCTTCTCACTCACCGTCATCTTGATGGAAGCACGAGGTTCGCAATCAACCATATAGCCATTACTGTCCTTATAGGTACTCTTCTGGCTAAAAGATATTTCCACAGGCTGGTCTGCCGTAGCCACAGCAGGATGATCGACGGTAGCCGACGGTCCACTGGTTGATACGGAAATTGCGGCTTCAGGGATAATTTCGTCCTCTTTACAGCTGCCGCATACAAACAGCGTCATACCCAACAAGATAGCCAACAGTTTAGGATTCTTTCTTCCCATATTCTTATCGATTGATTAAGTTGACAATAGCATTAAAAAATAAACATGAGGCCTGCGGTACCAATGAACTGGTTACCGACATTGAACTGATACTTCCCTTCCAGATTCAAGCCAAAGTGGTCGGTGAAATTAAACTGGGCACCTAATCCTAATACACCGACTACATCACTCTTGGTCTTGCCATCAAAGTGGACATGAACCCCATATTCAGGATCCATATAATCGAGAGCACTCAGTTTGGTACTGAAAAGACCAACACCAGCGATAGGATACCACTTAAAGTACCAAGCGGCATGGAAAACTCCATGAAGGTTTAACATCACATCGAAAGCCTCCCTGTTGTCTTTCTTCAACCAATAATCGCCTGCCACTTCAGCGCGTAACCAATTAGTGAAGCTGTACTGAACCTTGATGCCCGGGGCAATATTTTGATCCTTTACACCATATGTGACATTGGCACCGATGGCAATATCACCGGTTATTTGGGCATTCAAACTCAATGTAGCCATCATGGCGACTACGACCATCAACACCATTCTTCTCATAATCGATTATTTACAAAAAACTGTTCTCTTATACAACAAGCCCGCTCCTTTTAGGGAGCGGGCTTGTGCGGTGCGTACGAGATTCGAACTCGTGACCTCCTGCGTGACAGGCAGGCATTCTAACCTACTGAACTAACGCACCAAAGCTCAACGCTTTCTGTTAAGCGGGTGCAAAGGTAGTAATAAATTCCGAACTGTGCAAACATTTTCGGACTTTTTTTACTTTTTGACCCAAAAAAGATTTATAAGACATGCTGAAACAGCAGGGCGTCGTGATATTGTTCTCCGTCAAGAAGCCAATCAGGGATATGTGCAGACTCGATATAGTCCACCTTACGGAAGAGGCTGAGTGAAGCCTCGTTGCGCTCGTCGATATAGACGTAGATCTGATGCAGGTGGAGGATGCGGCGGGCATAGTCGTGGATTTGTTCAAGCGTGGCCATCGCATAACCCTGCCGGCGGAAGTCGTTAAGGATGATGAGACCGAGCTCGGCACGACGGTTGGCAGGGTCGAAGTTGACGAGGTCAACAATGCCGACGGTCTTTCCCTCTTCATTTTCAATCATCATCCGCACCTGACGGTCGGTATAGATATCATTGGTGACATGGGCTACATAATCGTGGAGCACGTAACGGGAATAGGGCACGTTCGAAATTCCGACGTTCCAGAGGCGGACGTCGTTCTCGATGCGGTAGAGCAGGTCGAGATCTTCGGGTTCGATGGCTCTTAAGTTGACAGTCATAGGTGGAGTTTTTTACGGAGGATGTCAGTGAGGGCGATGAACGCTCGGAAATAGATGGCCACCTTCACGGGGATGGCATAAAAGAAGCTCAGGTGACTGTAGTGCTTGCGGAAGAAGATGAGCATAGCCTGATAGAAGATGTGGACATAGCGGAAGTCTGTCTTCCGGGTAGACCTGCCTTTGAAATGAGTGATTTCATATGGCAGGTACCAGTTCTGCCAACCACCCTTGAGCAGACGGTAGGACAGGTCGATGTCCTCGCCGTACATAAAAAAGTCCTCGTCGAGCAACCCCACCTGATCGATGGCCTTACGACGCAGCATACAGAAGGCTCCGCTGATGACATCGATGCGTCCGGGCTGGTCCCACGGCAGATGACTCATATAATATCGTTTGGTGAAGCCGAGCATCTTCAGTCCAGCCACCCACGGCGTGGGCAGTCCGCGTCGCGACTCGGGAGCGAGGGTTCCGTCTTCATTATGCATCATCACACCTGCCCCACCCGCTTCGGGATGAGCGTCCATAAAGTCAAGCACTCCACGCAGCGTTGGTTCCTCGACGACGGTGTCGGGATTGAGCAACAGCACATAGTCTGACTGCGACTGACGGATGGCGAGGTTGTTGGCCCTGGCAAAGCCCATATTCTCGGTATTGGCAATGAGCCGTACCCAGGGGTAGTCGCGACGAAGCACTTCGACACTGTCGTCCTGTGAGTTGTTGTCGACCACCCACACTTCTCCCTCGATGCCCTCGAGGGCTTTCTGCACGCTCTGGAGACACTGCTCCAGATAACTGCGTACGTTATAACTGACGATTATGATACTCAGTTTCATCTTCACAGCGGCTCTTGGATGGGAAAATGAACGGCAGGCAGAGCAACAGCATAATGCCCAGGTAGCCGAACGTGGTGTTCATAAATATATAATATAATAAGGTGTCAACGAGCATCGGCACCTCAAGGATGAGCAGACGGATGAGTCCCCACTTCCACATGGCAGGTTCCGGACGGGCGACGAGCTCATCATGGACTAACGCGAACTTGAACAGACGAAGCCCCAGGAAGGCGGCGCCCAACGACAGGAGTTCCATAACGAAGGTAAGGATAAACTCCGACTGTTTGTCGTCGGCCAACAGACCGGAGGCGAGCGTGTCGGTCTCGTAGAGGACTACGATGGCGATGGACAGTGCCAGGAACAGGAGGCAGACGACGGTCAGTTTTTGACTGATTGCTTTCATATCTTATATGCTATTTATCTTCAAAGAGTGTACGGTTCATAATAGATCGACCGAGGGTGACCTCATCGGTATATTCCAGCTCGTTGCCGACAGCCACACCACGGGCAATAACGCTCACCTTGACGCCCGTAGGAGCGAGCTTGCGGTAAATATAGAAATTGGTGGTGTCTCCCTCCATCGTCGGACTGAGGGCAAGGATCACTTCCTGCACATTTCCCTCCGCCACACGACTGACGAGCGAGTCTACCTCAATGTCTGAAGGTCCGATGCCGTCCATAGGAGAGATGATGCCGCCCAACACATGATAGAGGCCGTGGAACTGTTGTGTATTCTCGATGGCCATCACGTCCTGTATATTCTCAACGACGCAGACCACCGAGGCGTCACGACGGGGATCGGCACAGATGGGACAGGTATCCGAGTCGCTGATATTATGGCAGACGTGACAGTACTTGACTTCCTGCTTCAGACGGCTGACAGCGTCGGCAAACTGCTCCACCTCACTATTCTCCTGACGCAGGAGCCAGAGCACGAGGCGCAAGGCGGTCTTGCGGCCGATGCCGGGGAACTTCGCGAACTCCGCGACCGCCCGTTCTAACAGTTGAGAGGGATATTGTTGTTGTAACATCTTAAACTTTGAACTTATATTTCACTGAGTTCTAGCCAGCGGAGGGACTTCTCATCGAGTTCGTCATTGAGGATTGGCAGCCGCTTGCTCATCGTGGTAATCTCTTCCACCGAGGTGGTACCGCCACAAAGAGCTTCTTCTATGCGTTTCTTTTCAGCTTCAAGGGCTGCGATGTCAAGTTCCAACTGCTCAAACTCGCGCTTTTCCTTGTAAGTCATCTTGCGTTTCGTAGAGGGAGGAGTGTGGAGTGAGGAGTGAGATGTGTCTGCAGGCTGTTTCTTCTCGCTTTTCTCCTGCTTCGGAGTATTCTCACTCCACGCTCCTTCCTCCTCATTCCTCGAAAACCATCGATACTGCGTATAATTCCCGGGGAAGTCATTAATCACGCCATTGCCCTTGAACACCAACAAATGGTCGACCACCTTATCCACAAAATATCGGTCGTGGCTGACGACGATGACGCAGCCAGGAA
>JAEEGH010005289.1_pt1 | contig 32570 bp, 22 predicted proteins | sample 9134181 | NCBI WGS metagenome assembly JAEEGH01 (sample SAMN16246544, study PRJNA631951) | gut metagenome | biome: gut microbiome; feature: rumen; material: DP-attached | host: Bos | place: Iran: Karaj | collected 2018-10
CGGCTCACCCGTCTCCAGGTAATTCCTGATGATAGCCTGAAGTATCTTCACTTTTCGATCATCGAGCTGCTCCATCTTTAATCTCCCGCAATACTAAGCCAAATTAAGATCTCCGCTTCCGGTTGTTAGCACTCAATCAGCAAGAGTGCTAATACCCTATAACAATATACCTCTACCCGTTTTTATTGTCAACATTGAAAATATAAAAAAAATGTAAAAAGAAAACGGGCCTTAATGACCCGTTTTTTTATGACAGTTTCCGCTCATCGGACAGCCTCCGCAGCTGTCTCCGCAGGAGCACCGACCGCTCTTTTTCCGGACAATTATGCTGCGTACCGCAAGCGCGACCGCCGCGATCAGTATCAGGGATATCACGATCGTTCCTATATTCGCCGTGATCCAGTCATCAAACATGTTCTTGTCCTTTCCGGCGTTACTGCCAATCGTCCTCATCCGCGTCAGAGTCATCATCGGGACCGTACTCCAGCCAGTCGGTGTAGGCCGCGTTCGCTTCCTGCGCGTCCTTTTTCTTATGCCAGGTGTCTATGTCGCTGCATATTGCGAGCATTTCGTCGACAACGAGCTCGGCTTTGCGGGGTTTCACATAATTCAGGTATGCGATCATCCTGTCCATCGCTTTTATCCCGCCGAGATTCACAGCGACCTGTTCGCCGAGTGCCGCGGGGAATCCCAGATGCTTTACGGCCGCAACCAGTTCATTCTTCTTGCGGACCCAGTCTTCTGATCCCATGTGGGAGTCCTCCCTCTGTATGTGGAATTAAGTCGAAAACGGACTCCCGCAAAAGAAGATGCAGAAACCGTTTCAACAGTCTGCTTCAGTTTCATTTTTCAGATAAATTCAGCCATAATGGAATTTGATACATCCAGTCCGGATTCAGTCAGGCGAACGTATCCGCCTTCCCTTTTCATCAGTCCCATGCCGGTGTATTTCTTAATAATGTCTCCGAACATCTCGTCTGAGGACTGTCCGAACAAACGGGAAAAATCTTCCTCCGAAAAACCTTTTGTAAGACGCAGATGCAGCATAATATATTCGCCGATCAGATCTTCGCGTGTGAGTTTCTCTTCTTCGGTCCCGTCCCTCTTTCCAGCCAGATATGCGGCCGGATCGCCGGTGTTCTTAAAGCGCCGTCCGCTCAACAGGCGTCCGTCCGCATCATGTTCGCTAAGATAGGATGATGCCCCAAGTCCTGCACCGATATAGTCTGCCCCCGTCCAATAACCGAGGTTGTGTCTTGATTCCCGGCCCGGCTTCGAGTAGTTGGAGATTTCATATCGGTAATAGCCGTATTCCGAAAGGATCGAGGCAGTCATGCGGTATATACGGCGTTCCTCGTCCTCGTCGGGAAGCGGCGGCATATTTTCTGCCGCTTTGCCGCCAGTCCCTTTTCCGTCGGTTTTCCCGCATTCCTCACTGTCGTCCTGTCCGTTTCCGTATATCTCATAAAACGGCGTGCCGGGCTCGATGATTAGGCTGTAGGCCGAGATATGTTCCGGATCCAGTTCCGCAACCGTCCGCAGCGTCTTCTCCCAGGATGCTGCCGTCTGACCGGGCAGCGCGCTGATCAGGTCGATATTGATATTGTCAAAGCCTTCGGCGCGAGCCAGTCTGTAATTATCAAGAAAGCACTTAAAGTCATGGATCCTGCCGAGTAGCTTAAGCTCCGCGTCGTTTGCCGACTGGAGCCCTATACTCAGGCGGTTTATCCCGTGCCGCTTAAAAAGCTGCAGCTTTTCGCGGTCCAGAGTACCGGGATTGCATTCGATCGTGTATTCGGAAGGAACCGTGCCGCTTTCGGCGATCAGCCGGTCGACGCACGACAGCAGTTCTTCCGTCAGTGACACGGGCAATATCGATGGCGTCCCTCCGCCGATAAATATCGTCTCAAGTCCGCGTTCCGCGATCAGAGGCCTGTATGAGTCGAGCTCGGCGCACAGCGCGGTAATATAGTCCTTAAAGCAAGCTTCCTTTCCCGCAAAGGAAAGGAAGTCGCAATATCTGCATTTCTTTACACAGAATGGTATATGAATGTACAGTTCCATAATTTATTGTGCGGAATAATCCACAAAGGAAATGTTCAGATCGACCTTGCCCGAAATACCGTCGATCGAGCCGCTCTCCGAGTACTGGAGCATCTCAAAATCGTACGGGAAGGTGATCGACGATGAGTAAACGGCGAACCACTTGTCATAGTCGTTCAGCTGCGTAAGGTCGATGCCCATCAGCATGTACTTCGTGTTCGCGTAGATCATCGACTTGTAGCCTGCCGCCTCAACGGTGTCGCAGAAGGTCTTGCACAGCTGAGTGCGCTCTTCCATGCCGAGTCCGTTCGCGCGGGCGTTATAGGTCGTAACGCGTTCCGTATCGAAAATGACCGGATACTCGACCTTGTAGTCCTTGATCAGATTGATGACGTAATTTGCTTCTTCGATCGCTTCTTTCTCATTGACCGCCTGCGAAAAGAAATATACGCCGACCTTGATGCCGTTATCGCGCGCGCCCTTCATATTTCTCGTGAAATACTCGTCGAGCTCGAGCGTGCCCTCGTTCATGCCTCTGAAACCGAGACGGATGATCGCGAATTCCACTCCCTGCGCCGCAACCTTGCTCCAGTTGATCGCACCCTGATATTTTGAAACATCGATGCCGCGGTATGAAGCCTTATTGCCGTCGGCGTCATAGTAGATCCAGTTGTTCGGATCCGATGTGTCGAGATTGTCCCAGTAATACTCGCAGGTATCGATCTTATCGTTGAATGCAACATAGAAGCGCTCGCCATTGTATCCGCCGACCGTCAGATAAGAATCAAACGCCCGCTCCGAAGGGATAATGTAGCCCTGAAGTGCCGGATCCTCCTGATTGGCAGGAACATACGCACCGAACTTCGCACCCGAGATCAGCACAGTGTCGTTCTTGATCACCAGTGAGCCCGAAAGCGCTCCGAGATACAGACCGTTGCCGAGCTTGACGTTTGTGTTCCAGTTGATGCCGCTGTCGGTAACATCGAGTTTGAATTCGGACGCTATCTCGGGGATATCGAACTCGTTGTACTGGATCTCTGTGTTGTCGTTATCGGAGATCGCGTATTTATACGCGGCCTTGCTCGTGGTCAGTGAGTAAACACAAGGGTAACCCTCGATGGGCGAGAGCTCCTGAAGAGCCTCGACGGTCATCAGATTCAGCACCTTCTGTTTAAGGTCGGTGCACTCGTACATCCTGAAATCGCTGCAGGAAATGAACCTGAGTCCCGAAGGCACTCCGCTGATTATATTCCCTTCGTAATCAACAAAGGTCAGATACTTGATCCCGCCGATATTCGTCAGGATCGGGCAGAGCTCCACGGGATCCGCGTTCAGATCGTAATCCCTCATAAATGTAAATCTGCTGCCGCCGCGCTCGATTACTACGCTCTTGCGGAAATTGATCTCATCGAGATAATACTCATTTTTATAGCAGACCCTGATATCGTCATGTGAAAATACAAGGTATTCCAGCCCGTCGATCTTCTCGGTCGAAACCGTGAAAGGTGAGATCGACTCGTGGCTCACGTATTTGATCAGGTTCGGAAGTTCTTCGCTGAATCTCGCTGTCAGCGGTTCCTCCGCGTCCGGTGCCGGAGTGGGATCGCTGCTTGCTGAGGTTCCCACGTTCTTTACATTTGTAGTGTCACCCTGCTTATTCTTTCCGCTGTTGATATTCAGATAAAGCGCTATCACCAGACCTGCGATAAGTATCAGTTCGAGCAGTGAAAAGCACATCCAGAATGTCAGGAACTTGCCCTGTCTGTTGAATCGCTTGCTCTGTGCCTTCAGCTCTCCGATCTCGTTCTCGGTCCTGTACAGGCGCGCCGCAAGGGCGTTCGCCTCCTGCTTCTTGTCCTCGAGCTCAATGCTCTTGCCTTCAGCCTCCTCAAGGATCACTCCGAGATAATCGCGCGCGGCCTGAAGCTCCTCCTCGCGCACGGACTTCCGGTTCATGTCAGCGGCGTACGCAGCCTCAAGCTCATCGAGCTTGTCATCGCCGGGTCCGCGGCTGTTTATATCATCTCTTTCGTCGTTATATGCCATATTCTCTCCGTTGCCTCAAACATTATATATATGCTCTGGCGGTAAATAAGTACCGCCTTTTAAGTATACCACATGCGGACGAATGAGCAAACTGTTTTGTACTTCCGTGAACAATAGCTCATCCGGGGTATAAAGAAACCCGGCAGGGCCGGACATATGCCGGTCCCCGCCGGGTCTCAGGTTTGGGAAAGAAAATCGATCTTTATCCTTCGATAGCTACATAATGGTTCTGCTCAACCTCAGGCTTTGCCTCGATCTTCGGAACGGTGATCTTTAAGATACCGTTATCGAACTTAGCTTTGATATCGGCCTCGGTAACAGTCTCGCCGACATAGAAGCTTCTGCTGCACGATCCGCTGTAGCGCTCGCGTCTGATATAGCGGCCTTCCTTATCCTTCTCATCGTTGTTCTTCTCAACAACGGCGCTGACGGTAAGGAAACCGTCCTTCAGCTCCGCCTTAACGTTATCCTTCGAATAGCCGGGAAGTTCGATATCCAGCTCGAAAGCGTCATCCTTCTCCCTGACATCGGTCTTCATAGCGCAGCCGGCAGGCTCACGGAACTTTACTTCATGGCGTGCAGGTCTTGCGAAATCATCAAAAAAGCTGTCAAAAAGATTCTCTCCAAATAAACTGGGCATATACATAATACTACCTCCTTATGATTCCGGGATCACTCCCGGTTGATATACCATTGTCACGAACAAGTCTGTTTGTCTTGTTCTAGTTACGTTATAACATAATTGTTAGCACTCGTCAAGGGTGAGTGCTAATCTTTTTTATAAACTTTTCCTAAACTCGCCAAAGCATAACAAAAACCCGCCAAAACAGCGGGTTTCAAGACTTTTATATTCCATATACGGTTTTTATTCTGTCCAGTTTTCTGCCTATCGGATCGGCCAGGAAGAACAGGAAAATGACATTTGACGCGGCGTAGACTACCGTCATGGGCACCGCCGTCGAGATCGCCGCAAGGTACAGCTTCACGTCGAATCCGTTGTTGTACCAGAGCACGGTCCATATATCCATTATAAATGAGAACAGCATTCCGGCGAGCGCCCCGTAGGTCAGCAGCACTGCCCTGCTCTTTTTCAAGGGCTTGGCCGCCAATCCGGCGATCAGACCGATGAGTCCCCATGCAAACATCTGGAACGGCGTCCACGGTCCCTGCCCCCAGAAGAAATTCGATATTACCGCGGAGATTGCTCCTACGAGGAAGCCCGCTTCCCCGCCGAGATATATCCCTGCTATCACCGTGATCGCTGTGACAGGTTTGATCAGCGGGAAAAAGCGTCCCACCACCGACATTACCGTCAGTACGACGACCAGCACCATCCGCCGCGTTCCGATCTTTCTCTGTTCAAAGCCGCTTATGAACAGAACGATCGAAAGTATCGTGATCACGAGCGAAATGTAAGCGTACATCTTGTCCTCAAACACATACACTCCGATCAGGACCAGCGCGGGTATCGCGATGAACGGTATTATTATCTTCAATGCGGCCCTGAGACCGCTGCTCTTTATAACTACCATGCTTAATCCTTATTTATGCCGCAACCGATATCATCTGACAGTCTGCTTATCCGCGTTCAGCCTGCAGAGTCTGACCGCGTCCTCGGAAGTCACCACTCCGTCATAGAAGCCCCGCGTCATGCGGTTGGCCGCAGTCGTGTAAAAATAATTGCCCGAAAAGAATGCCTTCGCCCTGTCGCAGGATGTGATCTCCCCGTTGAACAGGAGCGCGCACCGGTCGGCCAGACGCGCCGCGAATTCGACGTCATGCGTAACTATTACAACGGTCACGCCGCTATCCGCCAGCTCACGCAGCTTTTTTCCCATCTGTTCGGCCGCATACACATCGATACCCTTAGTGGGCTCGTCGAGTATCAGCAGGCGCGGCTCTGTCTCCAGCACGATCTTCAGCGCCGCAAGCTGCTGCTCTCCGCCCGAGAGGTCGTAGGGATGGCGTCCGTCAATACTGTCTTCGGTAAATACGGTCTGCACATCCTGCGGGAGCATTGCCACGCAGTTTCGGTAGAGTTCCTGTCCGCGATAGTCTTTTATCTTTTTCCCGAAGACCTTTATCTGCCCCGAATATGGCCTTAAAAGTCCTGCCGCCGCGCTGACCGCCGTCGACTTTCCGGCGCCGTTCCCTCCGAGAATGCAGAATATCTCACCTTTGCGAACCCTCAGGTCCATCCCGTGCAGAACGTCGCTTCCGTCTTTTGTGTATCTCAGATATACTTCCTTAAATTCCAGCGCGTATTCGCCTTCCGGAGCTTCTGCATCGGTGACGCTTTCCGAACGGATCGCATTGCCGAAATTATTCTCTATATAACTCCTGCCCTCACAGACATCGAGCGGGAGCCGGGAATTTTTTCCCATATCCATATCCGTATCTGTCCGGGGAGCACCTTGTTTTACTTCATCCGTATCTTTGACCGGGAACGTATTTTTAGATATATCATGCGTAGCCGCGTATATCCTCACCGCTGCGGGCATCGATCTGAGCAGTCTCTCATTCCCGGTCAGGCTGCCGACGCAATCCCTTGTATCGCCGAAAGATACGACTTTTCCGTCCTCCAGCACGAGCAGCTTATCCGATACCGGGATAATGTCCTCGAGCCTGTGTTCCACGATCACCACGGTCAACGCAAGCTCCCTGTTCAGCTTTACGACCGTCGCGATAAAGTTCGATGCGGCGATGGGATCGAGCTGTGCGGTAGGCTCGTCGAGCACGAGTATCTCGGGCTGCATGACCATTACAGCCGCCAGGTTCAGCAGCTGCTTCTGGCCGCCCGACAGTTCGTCGGTGCTCATCTCAAACCACGATTCAATTCCAAAATATCCCGCGATCTCCGAGACTCTTCGTCTGATCTCTTTCTGAGGTACCGCGAGGTTCTCAAGACCGAATGCGAGCTCGTGCCAGACCTTGTCGGTAACGATCTGCTGCTCCGGTCTCTGCATTACATAGCCCACCGTCGCTGCGGATTCGCGCTCGCTCATCTCTTCCGGACTTTTCCCTCCGATCAGGACCCTTCCGGATTTTTTGCCCAAAGGCGTAAGCTCTCTTTTAAGCATCTTCAGGAGCGTTGATTTTCCGCCGCCGGTCGCGCCGCAGACGCAGAGCAGGTCGCCTCTCTCAAGCGCAAAACTCACTCCGTCGAGCGCCTGTTTATCGGGACTTATCTGATAGGCGAACCTAAGATCCTCGACTCTAAGTATCTCCATTTGATCTTCTCCTCAAGCTCATTCATCACGGGCATCAGACACATCAGCCCGTACAGTACATAGCAGACGATCGCCGCAGGCGTGTGCGCGATCCCGCTCATCTTCGGATAATATGAAAATTTGACCGCATCCGTCGCGATCAGATACGCGATCGTTCCCGCAAATACCGCAAGAACCGCAAGCAGTACCGCATCCGTCCTTCTGAAGCGGTAAACGGAGAACGACGTCCTGCGCCCTGTGCCGTACCCGCGTGCGCTCATGCTGTCCGCCGTGACGATTCCGTTCTCCAGCCCCCAGGTCGTCATCATTGAAAATATCTTCAGCTTCATGCGTATCGTATCGATCGCGTTCTCTTCGGTATATCTTCCGAGCGCCCGCTGCGTCCGTTCGGTCTTTACCGCCTGCCGGTGGAAAAGCGGGATAAACCTGAACGTCATCGATATGAGCAGCGCAAGCTTCGGCGACGCGGAGCCCATGATGTAGAGCATCTTGTCACCGGTCATTATCTTTGTAAATATCCGCATCAGCATCAGGATCGCGCAGATCAGCGTGCCCATCGCAACTCCGTAGAGCACCGCCTCGAGCGTGACCGGATTGTCGTTCATCACAAACAGCACCGTAACGCCGTTGTGGCTGAATACCGGGTTGGCCGCCGAGGTCACAATGAAAATGAACGCAGCGTATATGAAGAATCTGCCGCAGCCTTCCCGCGCGAGCGTAAGCGTCGACAAAAAGCCGCTCACGAGCGCGATCGCGATCATGACCGGATTGAACGCAAACATCGAAATGACTGTTACGGTCAGAAAATATACAAACAAAACAATAGGATTGTAGCTGTCAAACGCCTTCATTTACTGTTCGATATCCCTTCCTATCTCACGTGTGTAGAGCCATGCGATCTCGTCGCCGTCCTTTAAAACATATTCGCCGCAGCCGACAGACGGAGCCTCGCCGTTCACATAGTACATCCAGCCCGAAAGTTCTCCGTACTCGTACTCGTAAATGTGATTGATCCCGCTGATATAATATGCCCCGTGCGCTCCGAGTCCGGTCTTCATATTCTCCATATGGATGCCGTTCTCCCTGACCGCGCGTACCAGAAGATCGTAGACCGTCTCTCCCTCATGCAGCTCCATGCCGGTCTTGTCCATTATTACGCCGCTCTCAGGCACGAATTCAGAATCGGAAAGCCCTACGATCGTATCACAGCGTATGGTCATCGTAACCTGCCCGATACTTTGTCCCGTGGCGCTGCCGCCTGCAGAATAATACTCTTCCGGCGACTGTATGTTGATCCTGAATATCGCGAATACAGCGATGATATTCAGGATGACTATAAATATAAAGTTCTTGTAGTTGGTCTTCCTGAGCGCAATAAGGACCACGCAGACGATTAGTGTCAACGCACCGAGTATACTGCAGGCAATGAGCCTGAAGCTTGAAGTATTGCTATTTGAAGTATCGTTATCTGCGGCATCTTTACCTGTGGCCCCGGACATATCGGGGGTGTGGGCAGTCTCGCCGTCCCTGCGGTCAGATCCGCTATGTTCGCCGTCCGCCGTGCCTTCCTCTGCCTTGCCGACATTTTCTCCGTCATATACGTAATACGGCGCCCTGCCGTCCTTCATGCACTTGTACGCGACCATCGCGGTAAATACCTGCGATGTGGCCGTAGAATTGCTTTCTCCGCCCTTTACATGGGAATACGAACCGTCGTCAAGCCTGTACTCAGCCAGTCCGTCAAAAACAGTCGCGCCGTTCTTTATAAAACGCTCGTCGGTTAACGCGTCGATCCCGATATCCGAGAGCGCGATAAGCACCTGAGCCGTGCTCTCGGCGTTTTCCGCGCCGAAGCCCGCATATCCGCCGCTTTCGAGCTGCTTTCCCGAAAGGAAGCCCAGGCCTTTCTCTACAGCTTCCCGAACGCTCGCAAGCAAAGTATCATCAACGGCAGTATTGTCCGAGGATAAAGTATTTTCTTCCCCGTAATCTTCTTTCTCACCGCAATATATATATCCCGCCAGCGACTGCAGCACCATCGCGGTCACATCCGCATCGCCGTATTCTCCCATTACGGACCAGCCGCCGTCTTCGTGCTCCATTGCCAGGATGTCTTCAATTATCTTTTCCGGAGGATAATCGGCAGCCTCAAACCCGTTATTGTACAGATGAAGTCCGTACGCGAGGCTCATTATCCCGAGCTGTCCCACAGAACTGTCCACGGCCCCTGCGATGTAAGGATCATCGGGATCGTACGGTATCAGGCAGAGCGCATATTTCAGCCTGGTCGTGGCGGATCTCACCTCATTCTCATTCAGGAACTTAACCAGTGCATCCGAATAAGGCCTCAGGTCATACCCGCCAAGCTTTGCGAGACCGTATGCGTAAGCGTCCGTGTCGATCCCGGCGCCCGAAGGGATAGCTTTTGCGACCCATTCCGCCTCGTTTTCACAGCCGGACTCCCGCATTTTAAACATGACAATACCGCTGATGACGCTTTCGGCGTCATCAACGGCATCTGCACGACATATATTCAGGTTCAGGGCTGCCGCCATCATCAGGCAGCCGATGATCAGAAATATAAGTTTAGATCTCATTGGTCTTCTTTCTTGATACTGTTACAAGTACTGCGCCCATGGCCAGAACAGCCAGGCCCGCAAATACAAATGTCGAAGTCTCTGCAACGCCGGTCTTGGGAAGGCCTGCAGCAGCAATGGTAACTATGCATACGGGGGGAACGAGTGTCATGCTGTCAGAAGTTGCACTGATCACATAAGTTCCGGCCTTATCAAAAGCGATGGCCGCCTTGCCCTCAGCATCCGTAACGACGCCCGAAGCTTCTCCGTTAACCGTAACAGATGCGCCTGCTACGGGGCTGATAACCTGATTCCAGTCAGCGTCATAGCCGAGTGAGCTTAACGCAACGGTAACCGGATCGCCTGCCGAAGCATCCTTCGCAGATGCATCAAACCAGCTGTATGCGTCGGACCAGCCCACAAGATCGGTATAAACGAACGCATATACATGATCGCCTGCAGCTACGGGATCCGCAAGGCTCCATGCCGAGGCATTGTTTACATAATAGCCGTAGGAGCCGCCGTTTTCTTCGCCCCAGAGCTTGCTCATGCTGAGACCGTAATCTCCCACATAAGAGCCGTAACCGGCCTCTGCTCCGCCGTCATAGAACTTGTCATGAGCGGCGATAAGCGCGTCATTGATAGTAAGACTTCCGTCGCCGTCAGCGTCGGAAACCTTTACTGCCTCGTGTGCGACAACCAGCTTGCCGGCTGCGTCTGCGATCGAGACATAAACATTTACATCACCGTCGGCCGAAACTGCCACGCAGCTCATGCCCACGGTCAGGATAAGAGTCAGTAAAATAGCTGTAAATCTCTTCATTGTTCTAATCCTTTCTCTTTATTTTTTTGTTGCTTCATCGCTTCGATACGCCGCCTTTTGGATCTGATGCGTTTCTCCCGGTTCAGCTGTTTCCGGTCATCGGATCTGGGTTCTTTAAGCCCCGCGGCCTCCAATGCTCTCGGCCAGGGGCCGAAAAATGCCTTGATAGCCACGACCTCACGCTCCGAAAAATCGGCGCGCTTTGGAAATCGCTCTTCACCTCCGGTCCGCAATTCATCCGCTTTCGCCCTAAGCAAACCGATGCAGAGCTCCTTTGTGAGCTTCGCTTCTTCCATTCCACATCCCCCGAAGTACAACCTGCCGTCAAAAGAAAACACCTGTCACATCGAAATATGACAGGCGCTTTTTCCCACACAAAACCAATCCCGTACCGACCACGGGATTAAACGGTTGCACTTTCATATCCAAAATGTTCATACCGGACATGCTTAGGCAGGTATTCTGACTTATGGGCAGGGCCCAATCACAGTAATGATGGTTGCGACGGAATCTCACCGAACTTCCCCCTGATCCGCTCGCGCGGAACCTGAGCATGCATATGCAATTTACAACGGTGCTTTCGCACTCTAAACAATTATAATTGCAGTCTTATCAAAAAACAACAGTATTCTCAACAATGCTGTCTGCGGACCGTACGGACCGGCTTATTTCGCGGTAAACTTCTCTCCCAACCACCAGATCACTCCGCCCGCGGCATTACCGACCGTCGCCCACAACAGGAACAGGGCGATCTTCGGAATATCCGCCGCACGGGCCGCCGCAAGATAGAACATGTCGGCCACTACGTGCTCCGCACCGCAGAGGATGAACACCATGACGCCCAGGACTACTACCAGATACTTTGCAAAGCCCTCCGCTTTTGCGTAGCCTCTGACCGCAATCGCGATGCAGAACTCGCATATGATACCGTCGATTATCACGATATAGAACGGCTTTGCAAGCTTGCCCGCGGCGACCGCAACCGCAGTTGCGTTAAGGGCTCCGTGCGTCGAGACCATAAGTCCGAACAGCACCGCTCCGATAAAGTTTCCGATCCAGATGACCGCCAGCTTCCCGGGACTCTTTATAAAAGCCTCATTACAGGCTTTGCCCGTGTACAGATCGAATCCGAACACCAGAACCGTGATCAGTCCGACGGAGAACAGGAACGCGCCGACGACCTTATTCTCGCACGCAAGAAATACGGTTCCTCCGAGCGCGATCGACGCTCCCGCGCAGATTGCCCTGATCACATGGTCTTTGATCTCTTTTCCCTTCATCTTTACCTCCTTGCACTCTGCTCCCTGTATTCAACAGCCGACATCCCCTCGGCCTTTCTGAACACCGTCGCGAAATACCCGTCGCTCGCGAAGCCGACGAGACTGGCTATGTCCTTTACCTTGATATTGCTGTTCTTTAAGAGCTCCTTGGCCCTTTCGAGCCTGTAATTCTTAATAAAACTGTTTATCGACTCGCCTTTCAGCCTCCTGAACATAGCGCTCAGATAATTCGGCGAAAGGAAGACCTTCTGCGCGATGGATTCCATCGTTAGCGAAGGGTTCCTGTATTCCGAGCGTATGATCGCTATGACCTTGTCAATGACTATCGTGCTGTCATTCGCGTAGGAATTCTTTTTGCCCTTCTCCGCCTTTTCAAGGAGCGCGACCACGCTTTCCTCGATCGACCAGATATCCGGCACGGTAAGTATGTATTTGGCGGCTTCCATGTTCTCGTTGGTCGTCATGACGTCGGAGTTCTGCGAAAGCCTGCTTAGTATCTCTATGAAAATGTGGCGCACATAGATATTGCTCATGCTGCCTTCCTGCTCGATCCGGCTCACCGTGCGCTTTACGCCCTCCGCGGCCTTTTTGAATTCCCTGAAGCGGATGTCTTCGTATACCTGCATGAGAATGGTCTCCACATTCTCGTCCGCGCTGCTCTTCTGGGTGTACGCGACCCTGTCGACCAGAACGTCGCCCTCTTTGAGCAGAAAGCGGTTTTCTTCAAGCATATCAAACTTCCTGTAGGCCGAAAACAGGTCGACTCCGTTCTGCGAAGGAATGCTTATAAGTACGGTACTGTCGCAGCCGAGCTCCAGCCTGATGCCCCTGCGCATTTTCTCGCCGAACGCCCTGAGGTTGCGTTCATACGGGATCTTGTCGCTCACGGCAAACAGCAGCTCCCTGTTCCCCGATATGTTAAGGCAGTAAAATTCCGCGTACTTAAACTTGAGCAGCATCTTCATCAGTCTGTCCTCAGCTCCGGGGAGCGCTGCTTCCGAAACAAGGAGCAGTATCAGAGTAACGCATTTGCCGTTGAATTCTCTGGCCTTAAAATCGGCCGCCGCCTCCGAGAGCGTCCCGTCTTCGGACTGTATCAGTTCCTTGAGGATATTTACCGACCGGTAGGAATCGTTCTCGAGCCTTAAAAGCTTCAGCTCCTCTATGATATTCCTCTTCTGCTCTAGCTCCTCTATCAGGGCCGCAGCATTTTTCTGCTTCCGTTCTTCGCCGTCTTTGCCCGCGATCACGAGCGATACCCCGAAAAGGATCTGGTCGGAAATAAGGCCGGCGTCCTTCTCTTTGCAGTAAAGGACAATCGTGCAGTACCTGTCGTTCGATCTGCATTTCTTTATAAAGTCATCACGATAAGACCGCAGCATTTCGATGTCCGCGATCAAAACTTCAGGCTTTCTTCGTTTCTGTTCCAGAAGCGCGTCATGAGAGTTCCCCGCCTCAAACGTTTCGAACCGCTGTGTTCCGGCGAGCCATTCCGCGATCTCTCTGCGCGTTTCGCTGTCCGCGGCGCAGATCAGGGCGTTGAAAAGATCATCGGTGTTTTTCCTCATATCCCTTTATACACTCCTTCTTCTAAAAACTAGTTTAATCCGAAACGGGCCTTAAGGCAAGTAAACCTTGACGCGCCAACGCAAAGGAACGGCCCCTCCCACAGCATTGCGCCGTGGGAAGGACCGTCCTTAAGTTTCATACATCCTGCCTCAGACGATTATTTAACCGTAACTTTTGTCTTATACTTCTTAACTGTTCCGTCGGGCATCGTTACCTTCACGGTGATCGTAGCCTTGCCCTTCTTCACAGCCGTGATCTTGCCGCTCTTCTTGCTGATCTTAACGACCTTCTTATCGCTTGAAGAGTATTCAACTTTAGCGCCCTTAAGCTCAGCGGGAAGTTCAAGACCCATAGCATTCTTCTTCGTCTTGCCTGCCTTAACCTTGACGCTCTTATTCACGGTGATCTGCTCAGCGAGCGTGATGACCGTCTTCTTGGAAGCAGCCTTCGATAAGAGAACGAATTCGCCTTCTTCGTAAGCGGTAAATGTTGCGTATCCGTCTTCGTCAACGGTTATCTTGGTCACATCGGTCTCAAGGAGCTTGTTGCCGGACTTATCAACCTTATAGAGATAGAGAGTCTTGCCTGACTTTCCGATCGACTTCGAGTCAACCTTAACCTTGATCTCCTTCGGATACTCCGCATCCTCGCCGCCTGCCTCAACGTCGAAGCCTGTGAGCTTCTTGCCGGTAAACTGCTTGTCCTTCTTGAAGAATGTGCCTTCAACTTCTTCCGCCGCATCCGCTGCGCCTTCGGGAGTCTCGGGATTGTCAATGTCTACCAGACCTGAAGGTGTTCCTTCGGGAGTCTGAGGATTATCGACGTCCACCTGTCCTGAAGGTTCGCCGGTCTCGTCATCATCGGGAACGATAATGATCGGGAAGTGAGGAATGATCGTGCCGCCGCCTACCGGGTTATGCTGGCCGCCGTTTACAGGCTCAGGATCGTCCTCTTCGTCCTCCGGAAGCGAAGCCGCCGTAAGTCCGCCGATATAATCCTTATCATCGTCATCCGAAATGCCCAAATCTTCGGTAATGCTGAATTCAATGGTCGTCTCGCCCTTGAAGAACGCTGACTTGCTGCTCAGCGTTACATGGAGCGTATAGGTTCCCACTTCCTTGGGAAGTCTGTCATTGCGTGTGTACTCGCTGCCGTCAGCAAGAGTTCCGGTTACGCTGAATACGATCTTGTCGTAATCGGTGAACTGGATGTCCTCTTCCTCTGTTCCGGGTTTAACCGCAAGGATATCGTCTGTCTCAAGCCTTGCAGCCTTGCCGTCATATTCCTTGTCCTCAACGTAAACGCCGGTGAATTCAACTTCCTGCTTGTCGAGGTCGGGCTGATGCTCGCCGTCCTTGATAACGGTGAAGGTATCAAAGAGCTCTGCCTTGCCGCCCGAGAATGAATATGTATCGTATGTCATTACGTCGCCGCTGATCCTGACTAATGCGAAGAACTGCTTCGCAAACTTAAGTCCGCACTCGGTTCCGTTTACGGGGCTTACTGCGATACCGTCGAGAATGCACTGATCCGGCATCTGGTAGCGTGCCTCGGCATTGTCCTTCGAGATCTCGAGGGACTTGGTTCCCGCATAGTTGATGGTGATATAGTGTGTTCCTTCAGGCTCTACATTCCATATCCTGTCGCCTTCTGTCTCGATCGCGGCAGTATAAGGATTATCAAACGAAACATCGCCGTAGCCCTTGAAGGTCTCGCGCTCATTGCTCTGGTATCCGGTGAACTGTGTGCCGTTCAGATCCTCGCCGTAGTAGTAAGGAACTGTTCTGGTATAAGCGTGGTCATGTCCCTGGAGAACAAGGTCAACCTCATACTCTGCAAGGAGCGGAGTGATATTTGTACGCAGGCACTTCGATCCGCCGTCCATTGTGTGATATCCCACGGACATCATTCCGGCGTGAGTAAGGTAAATGATCCACTTGATCCTGCCTTCCGCGCGGAGCTCGTTAGCTCTCTGCAGCTCGCTCACGATCCAGTTGTACTGCTCATGATAGTCAGCCTTTGAATCGTACTCGCCGTTTGCGGGAGAATAATCAAGGTTGCCGGACTCGTTGGAGTTCGTGCCCAGTATAAATACATTACCTACCTGGTAGCTGTAGCATGCACCGGTCCTGTGCGTATTGTGCTTGCCGTCTGCACAGTAATCCTGGAAGTCGATATCATACATCGACCAGAAAATATCCTCAGTCACATCATGGTTACCCGCAACAGGGATGATAACGGTGTTCATCAGATCGTCCGAATCAAAGTCCTGAGCCATATTGAACTCGTCGATGAATACTTTGCCGTCATGGCACTCATTGGTAATATCACCCGTGTTGAAGGTTCCCACATGCTGCGAACCTGTTGTATCAAGCTTTTTGTACGCAGCCCTTAAGAGGTTCTCGAACTGTCTGTACTCGGACTCGGAAGTAGCCTGAGGGTCTGTTACGTGAATGAATGTGAAGTCATCCAGTTCGGAATTGATCTTCATTATTCCGGGCTTTGACCAGCCTGAGCTCTCTGAACCGACTCTGTAGTAATATGTGTTCTTGTCCGAAAGGTTCTCAATGTGAGCCTTGTGGCAGTAATAAACAGCTGCGTCTTTGGTGTCATTGACAAACGCCTTCGCACCGAAATTATCCGGAATCGTTGTAACTTTATCGGTATTCCACCAGAATGTCGAAATATCATCCACATCGTTCATGTTAACGATCTGGAGTGCGGAATCCGTCGCTGCGATATTCTTTGTTCTCCATGCAACGCCTCTGGAGAAGATATCGTTGTAATACGTAACCGAGATACCCTGAACGTTCTCGCTGATATCGTAAGGGCAAGCGGGCTTAGCGGGCTCTGAATTGTCGACAACATCGGTAATGAAATACATTCCCTTGATGATGATCGAGGAACCCTTGGTTACAAATTCAGCATTTGCCTTACCGCGAAGAGCGTAGATAGTCTTGCCGTCAAGGCTGTCAGGGATCTTGTATATCGCCTTACCGTCAACCGTATTCATATATTCGGGCTTGCCGAAATCAGGATTATCGAATGCATCAGGTCCGGTAAGCTGAGGCTCAAGATCAATGTTCTCAAGCTCGAGGCCGTTAAAGATCTCGCGGTCAATGATGAGTCTGTCGCCTTTATGTACTACAACGCCTGCTTTTTCATTTACATAGAATCTGTTGCGTATCTTGACGTCGTCTGCCTTCTCAAGCTTAATGCCTGCATCGGGCTGATCGGCCGAGATCTTAAGGTCACAGCCGGATTCAACAGAAACATTTGATGTGTTAAGCTTTACATATCCGCTGATCTTACCGCTCAGATCGCCTACTGCATAATCCTTACCAACAGGATTCTCGTTAGGATCGATCTGGGTGGATGCGTTCTTAACATCGGTCAGGAAGTAAGCAGCCTTAAAGGTTACCCAGGCACCGCGGGTTACTTCGCCTGCGTTGCTCTTTAATCTGATCGCATAGATCTTGCCGTCCTTATAAGAAGCAGGAACGCTGTATACGGCTACGCCGTTTACGATATCTCCGTCAAGCACGAGCTCGGGATTGTCTGCATAAGTAGTTGCAGACTCATTCTGAGGGAAAAGTGCTATTTTAGTAAGATCAAAATCTGCGGAAGCATCAAATTCAATAACGAACTTGTCGCCTTCTGCAATATCTGCGCCTGCGCGCTCATTTACAAAGAATCTGTTTCTGACCTTGCCGTCGCTGGTCTTTTCAAATTTAACGCCATCCTCGGGCTGTACGGCAGCAAGCTGCATATCGGGCTCATCAGCCTCCATGATCATGCTGACGATATCAGCCTTTACGATACCTGTGATCGTACCCTCGATCTTGCCAACAGTCTTCTTTGCGCCTACAGCGAAGCCTTCAACAGGCTCAGGACCGGGATCCGGAGTGCCTGCCGGCTCGATGTCGGTCAGGAAGTAAGCGTTCCTGATCGTTAAAGTTGTGCCATCTTCAAATACACCGTCATTTCCCTTAAAGCGTACATCATAAAGTGCAGTATTTCCCGCTCCGGGAATAATTGAGAAAATAGCTATTCCATTTTTATCATCATTCACGGAAAGACTGAAACCATCATCCCATCCGCTACCTTCAACACCATCGATCAAAGGTGTGCTTGTCGCTTGGATTTCCAGCTTATCAAAAGCAAAATTGCCGGTAGATTCGTATTCAAGAACAAACACTACATTTGCATTGATCTCAACTGCAGGTCCGCTGACTGTTGTAAAATTCTTGATCCTGTTTCTTATTTTTCCGCCTGAGGTATACACGAACTGTACGCCTTCATCGGGCTGGTTCTCAACAGGTTTAAAGTTTCCGCTCTCTTTTTTATAGTTGTCCGTATTTGCCTCTGAAAAAGCGATTACGGTACCCTTGATATCGCCTGCAATCCTCTTCTCGCCGATGGCGATAGCTCCGGGTTCTTCAACTACTGCCGCTTCATGGATGTCGCTTACAAAGTAAGCATCCTTGATGATAAGCGTAAACTCATTCGAATATACGCTGTCACTTGCTTTGAGACGAATATCATGCAAGACATTGCTCTTTGACTGAACAGCCGAAACACTATAAACTGCAAGTCCTGCATTATTGCTCTTTAAAGTGAACGAATAATCGTTATCCCAACCAAGTGATTTTCCATCGGCATCTTTGCCGATAGAATCCTTGGTGCCTTCCAATGTGAGCTTTGAAAGATCAAAGCCTTCAGATGCTTCGTATTCAAGGAGGAACAATGTGTCATTTGCAATAACCGTTCCTTCTGTTCCATTGAAATTCCTAATCCTGTTTCTTATTCTTCCGCCCGGAGTATAAGTAAACCCTACTCCATTTTCGGGCTGAGGATCAGAATGTACAAGATTACTGTCTTCTCTGTAGACATTATCCTTGTTTATCTCAACAGATCCGCTCAACGTGCCGACCTTTCCGTCAGGAAGAGTTACTTCCTGAGCGGCCGACACTGCGGAATATTCATCCGCATTAACTCTGATGTCATTGCAGGGGATACCCGTAAGGAGCATCGCCACAGAAAGCATCAAAGCTATCATTCTTTTTATGTTAAATCTTTTCATGTTCTTCTCCTACTTTGAATCGGCGCCCACCGCAGGAGGCCTGCGGTGTAAGCGCTCGTTTATCCCCTGTTATTTAACCTTGATGTAGTAGAGACCGTATCTGAGATCTTTGTTGCCGCCCTCCATTGCGAGATGGATCGCGGGTTCATTGGTCGTAGGATCAAGGATCGCTACCGCAACAGTGTACTTACCGGCTTCCAGATTGAGCGGAACATCGATCTTAGCATTCATGCTGATCGACTCGCCGGGCAGCCATGTTCTGATGTCGACATCGGAGATCGTTCTTGCAACCACATTGCCGTTCTTGTCGAGGAGTGAAACCTCTACGGGCCATTCGTAGTAGAAAGGAGCGACGCCGGTATTTCTCCAGTTAAGCGTGATCGTAAAGCTCTTGCCTGCCTTGACAGAAGCCTTGTAGCTTGCGCTCTTTACGCTGAAGCGGTAACCCATGATCCTCTGGAGATAATGGATATTTGCTTCGTAAGTGTAGGCGTTGAATCTTCCGTCGAGCAGATCGCAGGGTGAGCAAGGTCCGAGCCATGATGTATGGCTGTCTTTGATGAACGAGATCGTGTTCATGATCGACTCGTTCTTAACAGCTCTTACAACATCACCGTGTGAGAACTCACCGCCGGAGTAATTGGTCTTCCAGAAATCGGGCATTCTTGAATCAGCCACGTCTGTGGGACCGGGGTTGATCATGTTGTTTGTGTTGCCGTTCTCGATGGCGCCGAGGAACATGTCGGTTCCCTCGGGATCGCCGAACATATCGTTGAACAGTCCGAATCCGTTCTTTGCTGCGAAAGGATAAGGATAACGGATACCGATCTTCACAGTCTTGAAGTGGTCGGTGTACGCCTGTGCATAGCGTCCTGCGGTCTCGGGATTCGGGAATTCACCGGAGCCGAAATCGTACTCAGAGAATGAACCCGCCTCGGGCCAGGTATGGAACTCGCCCCAGTGTCCTAAGGAGCCTACCTGTGCAAAGCCGGTGATCGAACCGTCGTCAAACTTCGCCGCGAATGCTTCGATCATCTTGTCATGACGTTCGATGAGCATCTCTGAATAGTAGTTGGGTGAGAATCCCGCTCCGCCGAGGACATCTGCGCTCGGCCAGTTGTAGAAGGTACCTGCGTTCTCATACTTGCCATCAAGTACTTCGTTGCAGAGCTCTGCGACTAGCCATGCGGGAATGTCCGCACGGTAATTGCCGGTTGCAAAGAGCGCCTTAATATTGAATGTAGTAACCTTTCCGGTTCTGATATCAATAAGGTGGTTCTTTGTAATGAACTGTCTGTCGACTACTTCGCCGTAAGTTTCGTCCGCCCTTGAACCGGTAAGAGGTTCGGGAGTATCCATAACGAATCTGAAATTGACTCTTACGCCGTTCTCCTTCCAATATTCAAGCTGGTACTTCTCATTTACGTACGACCAGTCGAATACGTCCTTGACTGCCTCAATGTCGTCCCATGTTACGGGGAAGTAAGTCAGATTGTAATCGTAAGCGATATCGGGAATGTCGTTCTCGCTGACATTCGCCCATGCCGTCCATCCCTTGTAAGGATTGTTGTATACGTCAAAGTTCTCGTAAGGATATACATAACCGGTCTCGTAGTACATATCCACTTCGCCGGCCACGTTCATGTAGCGGTTTGAAGGAACCTTGACCTTCTTGTTCTTCGCGAGTGCCGCAATCTTGATGTTCTCGGGATTCTTGAGGTCCTCGAGATACAGTCTCAGCTCGATAGTGTCGGTATCGTAGGTAATGTCAACCGCTTTGATCTCCTTGCCGATCCTGTTCTTGGCTTTAACGGTATAGAGCTTGCCGTTCATTACAACGTAGTCCGCATGGTCAAATCCGAAATACTTGTAACCGGTGCCGTCGTTAACATTGATCACGAATCTGGTCCTTGTATCGAGATCGCTGTTCTGGGAAAGGAGCATCGCGTAAAGCTTGTACTGCGACTTTGTTGCGTAAAGGTTGTATACGTTCTCCTCAGCGGTATTTGTAACAACGTTGGGGATCGCGTTCCAGTCGGTGAACTTGCCGTCGATCGTGATATCGAACTTTGTGCCGTACTTGGGAACGTTTGAGTAGTATACGCCGTCGTTCCTGTCAGCCTTTGTCACGCCGGCAGCCTGAGTCCTGACTGTTGCGTCTCTCTGTACCGAAACGAGAATGTCGTCGATAGCCAGCGATGATACAGACTCCATCTTGGCAATCGGCACTCTGTACTCCATGCAGAATCTGTTGGTGCCTTCGATCTGCTTCGTAACCTTCCAGTCAAGGTTGTCGCCGCAGCCGCCCGCCGAATGCGAGAAACCGAAGCCTGTTCCGTTGCCTGTCTTGTACGAGAATTCCTGATTGGTGGTGTACCAGTCCTGAAGCAGGAAATCGCCGCCCGCTTCTGTATAAACTTCCTTGTAGGCGTAACCCGTTGAAGGATTGCCGTCGGAGTCAATATAGAGGTTTGTCGAGTATGAATACTCTGTATCGATCTCATCAGCGGGAACCGTTACATAAGTCAGAACGTAAAGGTAATCCGCAGTACGTACTGCCCAGATATCGCCGAGCGAACCTGAACCTACACCTACCTTGAACTCATCGGTCCAGTCGGAAGCATCACCGTCGAGGGTGATCGCAGGTCCGTTGCCTGCCAGAGGCTTCGTAACCGAAAGAAGTGAAGTCTCAACGTTCGGAAGAAGCGCTCCCGCACCGTCGTCGCATGCTACGCCGAACTTTGTCGCATTGCCCGCGAATACGGAGAGCGGGATCTTTGCCTCAAAGCCCGTTACGGCAAGAGCTGCCTCGGCCTTCACGCCCGTAGCCTCAAAGCTGCCGTTATTGTATGCGTAGATATTGCCGCGGTAGTCAACCATGTACGCGATGTTGGCCGCATCCGACCAGTTCGCGCTCATGTTCTTGCCTGCGGTAATACCGTCGCTGATGTAGAACTTAACGCCGGTGCTCAGGCTGTTGGCCTCTGCGCAGATGTAGAGATATTCCGAATCTGCGGCAGCCTTGAGTTGTGTAAGGTTGGGGATCGGGTTTGCTGTCGAATAATTGACTGCGAACCATTCACCTTCATGTCCGTTGAATATATCTTCGGTGATCTTTGTGCCCGTCGAAGCGTTTACCACAATTGCAAATGCGCCGAAGTCATAACGGTCACCGCTCTTAACCTTTACGTAGATCCTGTACTCGCCGGGAGAAAGGACCTTTGTGTCAACGATCAGCTTGTCGCCTTCGATCCTGAACTTCGAGTTGTCGGGGCCGTACTGGTTGCTGAACGCAAGTGTGTAATCATAATTTGTGCCGTCGCCGCCTTCAGCCGAGAAGTAACCGATCTCGCCGTTTTTGCCGGCCTGCTCGGTAAGCGAGAATATCTCGGGCATATTGAGGCAGAACTTGTCGATATAAGGCTGTGTCGAATTGATCTTAACCTCGTTAATGGACTGGGCTTCTACAGCGCCCGATCCGGGATATGTGAATACCGTGGACCAGTTCTCGTTAACAAGCTCGATCCTGAAAGGAAGCACATCATCGGTAAATCCGATAGCTGCCTTCGGAACCTTGATCTCAACAGTAGAGCCGTCCTTGGACTTCACAAGTGTAGCCTGTCCGATCTTGGTATCGGGCCACTCACCCTTGCTCTCATAAATGCTTGCACCTTCGAGAAGGATATCGGCACCCATTCCGCTGACCTGGAAGCCTGTGGAAGTGTTGTTGTCAGTGTCCATAAAGATATGAACCGTAGCCCACTTCTTGACATCGTTTACATTGAACATGAAGTAAACATTCTCATCGTCGATGCACGCCGCAACCCTGTCGAATGCTCCATCGGGATTGTCGAGAATGCTCCTGATGTCTCTCCAGTCGGAGTTATTGCCGTCGATGTTGAAGTTTTCACCCTCGGGAATGACCGTTGCAGCACCGGGATTTGCCTCGCCCACAAAGTCAAGGCCCCTGAATATAACAGTCGTATCGTTGGGGATATTGTCAGCGAGCTTGCTTGTATAAGCTCTGATGGTCAATGCGGTGCCTGTAAGATCCGAAGGGATCGATGCAACGATCAGGCCTTCGCAAACCTTGGTAAAGTCAGAGATCTTGCCGAGCACCTTGCCGGCGTTCTTCTCTGTCGAATCATAGAAATGGAATTCCATGTTCTTGAATTCGATCGCATTATCGCTGGAATATCTGATAACGAGCTTGTCAGCCTTTGCAAGGTCCACGCCTCCTTCTTCAAGGTCGAACCAGAATCTGGACTTGCCGCTGCTGTGAGGAGTAAGGAACTGAACCTTAAGTCCGTTCTCAATAACCTCCTGTTGGATCATGGAGCTCTCCATGTATCCGCCGTCGCTCGCATGATTGCCGAGAAGGCCGCGGTTCCACGAACCGATGGCTCCGATGGCTGCCTTGTACGCGGGAACGATTCCGCCGGGCTTGTATACATATGTCCAGCTGCCGTCGAGCATGGCAATGCTGAGCTTGCTGCTGTCGCCGATAACGGAAAGGCTGAATCTGGCCTCAAAGAACGAGCCGTCTGCGGACGAAACAAAAGCAAACCCGGGATCCTCCGCATGCTCCGAAGGCCATGCGTCGGGATCGGCACTCTTATAAAGCGATGCGTTACCGAGTACGCAGTAATCCGCTCCGCTGTAATCCGCATAACCCGTTGCGGTATCGCCGTCGGAATTCACGCCGATATACCACTCGGGTGCAGATGCGGGCTCATCCGCGGTCTTGGCCGCGATGTAGAGATAGTCTGCCGTCTTTACCGCCTTAATGTAAGCGAAAGTGGCAGGTGCATCTTCCATGTTGGAAATAAGCCCCCACTCGTCAGGCTTGCCGTCGATGTCGATCCATAATTCGTCGGCTATAGTCTGAGGGACTTCCGTGTCAGCTTTTGCCTGCTGCTGTTTCGCGCCTGCAAGACAACCCACGATCAGAGCGATCGCAAGGACAGCAGAGAGAAGCTTTTTGAATTGATACTTAGTTCTCATACGTTCCTCCTATTTAGAATCGGCTTTCAGCCGATTCTGATTCCTGGCCATAAACATAACTAGCGTACCAGGCTTCTTGGGCAGTAATACCCTTTATTGCTATCCATACTCTATCATGTTTTTGTTTCGCGCTCGATTCAAAATATCAACTATTTATTCTAAATTTCCACGATTTGTTTCCTAAACGCTATTTCATTTTCCTAAACTGTTTCACGAATTGTTTCGTTAATATCCGTATCTATATATATGCTCATAAAACCATCCCTTCTCTTCACAGAAAACAAAACACAAAAAAAATACACACCATAAGTGAGGTGTGTATTTTTTCATTCATATAGTAACAGACCCTCAGGCTTCCCTTTCACAGTTGCTTACGATCGAATAGTAAGCTCTTGCGGTTGCGCGGAAAACATAGATGTAAAACAGTCCGAACGCAAGGAAACAAAGGATACTGGTAGCGATCAGAAGCGGCATGTTCCACACTCCGAGTATGCGCAGTATCTTCTCCACAAAGGGAAACGCGAAACCGAGGTGCACGCCCGCGAGAAGGAGCGGTGCGAAGAATACCGTGAGCACCTGCGAATTAACGGCGCTTTTGATCTCCTTCGGCGTCATTCCGACCTTCTGCATGATGCCGAAACGGCTCTGATCCTCATAGCCCTCGCTCAGCTGCTTGTAATAAATGATCAGCGCAGCCGCGGCGATAAACAGAACCGAAAGTATGATGCCCAGGAAAAAGAGCGCGCCGTACATAGTGTAGAAATCTGCGCGGTTCTCGGCATATGAGTCGATCTTGATGAAACCGAAGCGGTTAAAATCTTCGCCTCTGAACTTAACGCGGCATTCATTTACGATAGCAGTGAGATAATCGTACTGTTCTTCCGCTTTAACTCCGGGCATGTTGAAAGAGCAGTAAATTCCGGGGCTCGCGATCCAGCGGTCTTCAAGAACGTTTTCGGCGTAACCCGTGATCTCCTGTGCATACTCCAACCAGTCAGCCACTGCGACGACATCGACCGCGACCGTTTTATCGTTTGTACTCAGTTTAAACGGAACATCCTCAAGTAAGCCGCGCACATTCAGCGTACGGCAGCCCTTTACGGTATAAGTATCCCACTCGTAAGCACCCTTGTCGCTCCAGACGAGCGCTTCACCGGGCTCGAGCGTCAGATTTTTGCCGGTCAGGGTATTGTAATCTGAGACCGGTATCAGGATCAGATGATGAACCTTCTTCAGCAGTTCGCCTTCGCTTGTTATATCAAGCCTTCTGCTGTCGCGCGTCATTTCGAGAGATCCGTTCTCGAATATTCCGTTTGCATCGATCCGGTAATAGGTAAACATATCGGCCTCACGTCCGCCGGTTATCTCATGAACGATCTCTTCGATATTTTTCTTATTCTCTTCGGAATAATCTTCCTCTTCATCATATTCGGCGCCGAAGGTCACGTCATATGGACACAACTCGCGCAGTGCGTTCTCGCCGCCGAAATACAGGCATCCTGTGGACGAAAGCATTACGAGCACCATCGTGGCCAGAATACATATCGATGCAAGTCCGGCACCGTTTCTCTTCATTCTGAAAGCCATCGACGATACCGAAACGAAATGATCGGATCTGTAATAGTATTTCCTGTTCTTCTGAAGAAGCCTGCACAATGCGACAGAGCCCGCAATGAACAGCAGATACGTCGCGGCGATGACCATCAGCACAGCCAGGAAAAATATCATTAATGCAGTGAGAGGCGATTCGATGCTCAATGAAAGATAATATGCCACTCCGAGTATGATAACTCCCAGCACTGCGAGAAGCCAGTTGGCCTTCGGAGGCTTTTCGCCCGCCGCTTCGCTCTTTAACAGGTCCAGCGGCTTGGAAAGGCTGATCCTCGCGAGGGAAACGATAAGGATAAGCGCAAAGACCGCGCAGAAAAACGCAGCGGTGGCCAAAATGCTCAAAGGCTCAACGCTCAGCTTATAGTCAACGTCCCCTCCCGCCATGCGGATAAGGAAAAGCTCTGCGAATTTCGAAAAGAGCAGTCCGCCGGCAAGTCCCATGACGATAGAGAACAGCGCCGAAAGGAGCGTCTCCCAGAGCAGGATTCGGCTGATATTTCTCTTGTTCATGCCCAGGATATTGTACAGACCGAATTCCTTGTTTCGCCTTCTGATCAGGAACGCATTGGTATAAAACAGGAAAAGCACCGCAAAAAAGCCTACGACAAACGCTCCGAGGAACAGCACCATCCGGATCGAATCTCCTCCGCGCATGGCTTCCATCGCAGGGGATAACGTCAGTGCCGCAAGGATGTAGAACATCATTACCATGCCGGCGCAGGTGAGCAGATACGGGATATACAGCCTTTTGTTCTTACGCATTCCGTCAAGGGCAAGTCTCAGATAGAATCCTCGCTTCATGCGATCTCACCCCCCGTCGTGAGTACGGTCAGGGTATCCTGTATCTTCTGGTAAAGCTGCTCGTTTGAATCGTTTCCGCGGTATATCTGATGATAAACCTCGCCGTCGCGGATGAACAGCACGCGTGTCGCATGGCTCGCGGCTTTTACGCTGTGCGTAACCATAACGATCGTCTGTCCCTTTTTATTTACTTCTGAGAACAGGCCGAGCAGTTCGTCGGTCGATCTCGAATCAAGAGCTCCGGTAGGCTCGTCGGCAAGCAGCAGTTTGGGCTCGGTGATCAGCGCACGTGCAACGGCTGCACGCTGCTTCTGTCCTCCCGATACTTCGTAAGGATACTTCTTCAGCAGGTCCGAAATGCCCAGATCCTGAGCTATCGGAGCGAGCTTTGCCGACATCTCGGAATAGCTCTTGTTCGCGAGCACCAGAGGCAGATAGATATTGTCCTCAAGAGTGAATGTATCCAGAAGATTGAATTCCTGGAACACGAAGCCGAGCTGGTCGCGTCTGAATGCGGAAACTTCCTTCTCGGGCAGTTTCGAGGTATCCATGCCGTCCAGCAGCACCGTTCCGGACGTAGGCCGGTCAAGTGCTGCGAGCAGATTAAGAAGCGTTGTTTTTCCGCTTCCGGATTCTCCCATGACGGCGATGTACTCTCCCACCTCTACCGAAAAATTAACGCGTTTTAAGGCCTCCACCTTCTGTGTGCCGAAACGCGACGTATAAACCTTTTTAAGATCATGTACTTCCAAAAAACTCATTTAAAACTTCCTCCCTATTGCGCTTTTCTTTCGCTTTTCTGCACTCATCATAACAAGCGGGAAAATGTTCTGCCATCGATGCGGCTTACATTTTCCCGTCAAAATCTTACATTTTTGTAAGTTTTACTCCACAGCGATCTTTTTCCTCGAAAGGTCAAGCCTGACGGCGGTACCCTTCCCGGGTTCGGACGTTACGGTTATCGAATGCCCGAGGCTCCTGCATATCCGCCTGCACAGATACAGCCCCAGACCGCTCGCTTTTTTGTCTGTCCTTCCGTTGCGTCCGGTAAAGCCCTGATCGAATATCCTCGGCAGATCCTCGGGCGCAATGCCTATGCCCGTATCCTCAATGCATAATGTGCACGGCTCTTCAAGGCGTATCGTTATCTTCCCGGCCGGAGTATATTTAAGAGCATTGGAAATAAGCTGTTCCAGAACAAAGCACAGCCATTTTTCATCGGTGATCACCTTCGCTCCGGATGGCCGGAAGTCAAGCGCGAGCTTCCTGTCTATGAACTCTCCCGAGAACTTCCTGACAGATGCTTTGATCATGCTGTCCAGATCGTATTCCCTGATCAGATAGTCGGTCGATTCGCCGCCTAGCCGCAGATATGCGAGCACCATCTCCACATACCGCTCCACGCGTCCGAGATCCGACATGAGCCTGCGCGAGAGCTGCGAATCCTCGTTCTGCAGCGTCAGTCTCATGGCCGCGATGGGCGTCTTTATCTGGTGCGCCCACAAAGTATAATATTCGATCATGTCCTCGTATCTGTTCGAGGAGCTGCTCTCCTGCTGCCGCGCAGCGTCCCGGAGAAGCTCGATAATACGCCTGTAATCCGCATCGTCAGTCGTCTGAACTTCCGGCAGCATATCCGGGGTCAGTAATTCCGTCAGCGACGTAAGTATGCGGTGCTTCTGCGCCGAACGAAGGAACCTGACTGCGGCAAAGACGATCCAGAAGATCAGGCTGATGAGCGCCGGATATCCCACGGCCGCAAGCGGAAGGTCATACAGCTTAAAGGCCGCGGCAAAAACTATCACGCACAGCGCGAACAGTCCCAGCGAGGGCAGGTGTTCTTTAAGATATAAACGCAAATACTCTTTCATTCGATCAGGTACCCCACGCCGTGCTTTGTAGTGATAAAATCATGCAGACCGGCCGCTTCGAGCTTTTTTCTGAGGCGTCCGATATTGACGGTCAGGGTATTGTCGTCGATGAATTCATCCGACTCCCAAAGCTGCTCCATAAGCTTCTCACGGCTGACAATCCTGCCTTTCGAGCGCATCAGTCCGAGGAGTATCCGGTATTCGTTCTTCGTAAGCTCTATCTTCTCGCCCTCGTATGACAATGATCCGTCCGCCGTATTCAGCACCGCTCCTCTGTGTCCGATCATTTCGGTGGACGAGGCAAAATCGTATGCGCGTCTCAGCATCGCGTTGATCTTGGCCATAAGTACGCTCTGATCGAAGGGCTTCGCGATAAAATCGTCCGCCCCCATGTTCATCGCCATAACGATGTTCATATTGTCGGCTGCCGAAGAAATAAAGATCACGGGCACTTTCGAAGTGCTCCTTATCAGCCTGCACCAGTGATAGCCGTCGTAAAACGGCAGCGAGATATCGAGGATCACGAGCTGCGGCGAGCATGCGGCAAACTCGTCCATGACGTTGCGGAAATCCTTTACGCACACGGTCTCCATATCCCACAGCGCTGTCTGCGCGGCTATGGCGTCTGCTATCCCCCGATCGTCTTCTACCAGAAAAATGCGATACATTAAAAATCTCCCCCTGTATTACGGATGCGATAAAGGCATGGTCTCCTCATCACGGGCCCATGCCTTTGATAGTTCTAAATTAAAACTCTTCCTTGATGAGCCCTTCGATGTCCTCGTTCTCGGGAAGGTTATCTCTGTACCTCTTGTACATATCTACAAGAGCTCCGGGCGCTACGGCTACTTCGAACTCGGGATACTCACCCGTGCAGCCGTCCGCGATATACTGTCTGACCTTGTCATAGTTGCGATGGATCCTGTCGAGGTTGCGTTCAAGGATATCGTCAATGCCCAGGCTGCTGTAGCACAGATACTTCTGATACTCCGCCGCTCCTCCGACCAGCGCGTCGACCGCATCGAAGAAGTCCTTTCTGCGGGCAAGGTTGGTAGCGTCATATACAACGTTTTTACCCGCTTTCAGGCCGTCAGCGAGCATCCTCTGCGCAAGCTCCGACATGAAAGCTCCGTTCACGAACGGATTCTTTCCGACAAAATAGTAATTATAAAAAGACTCATAATCAGGATAATGAAGGTTGAACTCCTCTCTGGATATCTCGCCGTCCTGACGGTTAATATCGCCAAAGAATTCTTTCCTCATCGAGTCGATGCTGACAACCAGGTATCCTTCCCCGATGTATTTTTCGGCAAGTGTTGACTTTCCGCATGCGGGCAGACCGCAAAGCATGATAAATTTCTGCATAAACAGGCCTCCTTGGTGATATTGTACCTTCGCTCGGCAAACCTCGGAATCGCTTCGCCTTCGTGCATATTATACCATGCGCGCCGCAAAAACAAAAGAAAAAAACATGATTTACTGTCGCTGCTTTGCGTCGTATAATCTATTTATACCAAAATCAGAAAAATGAAATTCCAAAAGGGGAAAAATATGGATGAAGCTGTAAAAGTAAAGAGGCCTGCATTTATAGAAAGGCTGAAAAAAGCAATCATAAAGATCGGTAATGTCTTCAAGGATTATCCGGTCACATTGGGCTGCATTGTCGTGATCGCCGCCATAACGTCCGTGATCGTCGACTGCAGTTTTGACACCTACTTATGCGAAAAAGCGATCGTTTTCCTTGCCGCATTTTCGGTACAGGCTCTTTTTACCGAAGAGTTTTTTGCGAATAAGCTTGCGGCGCGTATCGCAGGATATATTATCGCTGCTCCGATATCCGCATTCCTGGTATATCTCTCCGATTTCACGGGCGATTATTTCCTCGGGATGCCGCGTGATAAGGCTGAAGAGATATTCTTATATATTTATATATCTTATTTTGTGTGCCTCATCTGCGCATCGCTCTACCACATGTACAAAAGGCAGAACGAGACCTTTGAGTCGTACTGCTTAAAGACCTTCTGCGGCCTTATCCAGACCAGCGTTGTGTACGGTCTGTTTGCCGGCGGACTCGCGATCATCATTCTGATCTTCGACAATCTGATCTTCGATACCGATTCACTGCTCGAGCGTGTCGAGATATTCCTGGCCGGCGGCATTTACGTTCCCGCGATGCTCCTTGTCCTGTCGGGCAAGAAGCCCGAGGTCGGCAAGTTTGCCAAGATATGCGTTCTGTATGTACTTGAGCCCATGCTGATCCTGACCATGGCGATCATCTACATCTACATCGTCAAGATATTTGTCTCGGACGGCATTCCGTCGAATTCGGTCTTCACCATCATCACTTGCCTCTTCGCTGCGGGAATGGTGATATGGACTCTGGCGTGCGGCATAGGCGAGGACAATTTCTTCTGCAGGACCGCGAAAATACTCCCGTTTATCTTCATTCCCTGCATCATCCTGCAGGCCTGGAGCATACTGATCCGAATCGCCGATTACGGTTTTACTCCCCAGAGATATCTGTGCATCATGATCGTGATCTTCGAGCTGATATACATGGTGCTCTATTTCATCCGCGCGGTATGGAAAAAGGACAGCGTTGCCCTGATCATGTGGGTTGCCGCCCTGCTGGTCGTTACCGGCCTGATCGTGCCCCGGCTCAATTACGCGTCCGTCTGCTTACGTTCACAGCTTAAGCGTCTCGAGGGCGTCACCGTCAACGAGGAGCTGAAAGATTCGGACATAGCCGGTACCGTGGGTTCTGCTTTCAGATCGATCAGTTATGACTGCGGCTGGCGCGGCGATGAAGCTTTGGACGAGATGTTTACGGCTTCTGAGCGGGCGATCCTGCGTGAATGCTACGGAAAATCTTATGATTATTACAGGCAGACCTCTTATTATCTCAGTGCAGACAACGATATCATCAATCTTGACATATCGGAGTACAGTCTGCTGACTGCCGTGAGCGGCCGTCAAAAGAATTTCAGGAACGCCGGGATGGACCTGACTTCTGACGGACAGACGGTATATTCCGCCGATCTGTCGCAGTTTACCGAAGATATTAAGGCCTACGGACAAAAGAGGGCCGCTTCCTCGAAATACATCTCATTCGAGTTGGAACAGTACGGAAAGATCAGGCTGGATGAGCGCCATGATCTCGTACTGACGCATTTCAGCGCGAATTATGACTCGGAGAAAGATGAGCTGGAATATCTGAATATCGACGGTTATTTACTTGAAAGATAAGGAATGTTTCAATGAAAAATCTGTTTTCTGCCAGAAAGGGGTTCTACCGTGAACTCTTTGTTCTGGTAATACCTATAGTGATCCAGAATCTGATAGCGTCCGCCGTGGGAATGGCGGACGTTGTAATGCTTGGAAGAGTCGACCAGACCTCGATATCCGCATCGAGTCTTGCCGGACAGGTAATGTTCCTGCTGAACGTCCTCTTCTTCGGCCTGAACTCGGCGCTTACCATACTTGCCTCGCAATACTGGGGCAAGCGCGATCTGAACGTCATATCGAAGATCCTCGGGATCGGCCTCATCATATCGCTGGCCGTGACCGTAACCGTGGCCGGTCTGGCGTTCTTTTTCCCTTACACAGTCATCAGGATATGGACCGACGTGCCCGAGCTCATCGACGCCGGCGCCGTATATCTCAGGTACGTGGCCGCTTCGTACATCTTTATGGGCGTAGCGCAGCCATACCTTATAATCCTGAAAAGCTGCGAGCGCGTGGCTTTTGCGACGATCCTTTCGGCGTCCACGCTGATCATCAACGTTATCCTGAACGCGCTCCTGATCTTCGGTATCGGACCTTTTCCGGAGATGGGCATCGCAGGCGCCGCTTTAGCTACAACCCTTTCCTGGGGTATCGGCCTCATCGTCTGCGCGATAGATTTTATCAGGCAAAAGACGCTGCCGAAGAAGATCTCTGCCATGTTCCGCATTCCGAAGGCGCTGATCGCGGATTTTGCAAAGTACTCACTGCCCGCGTTCATCAACGACACCCTCTGGGGACTTGCGTTTAACATGAATTCGATCATAATGGGCCACCTGGGCTCCGACATAGTCGCTGCGAACTCGGTAGTGACCGTGGTCCGCGATCTCGCAACCGTCGTAGGCTTCGGCATCTCCGCCGCTGCTTCGATCATGCTCGGTAAAGAGATCGGAGAAAACAGGCTCGACGATGCTGAAAAAGACGCCGCATCGATACTTAAGGTCACAGTGTTCTCAGGTATCATTGCCGGTATCCTGCTGTTGATCATTAATCCGTACATACCCGGCCTCGTCAAGATCACCGAAACAGCCGCTCATTATCTCAGAGTAATGCTGTATATAAGCGTGGCCTACCAGATGGGCCAGATCGTTAATACTGTGCTGATCGCCTCGCTCTTCCGCTGCGGCGGCGACTCGAAGTACGGCATGATCCTCGACACCATCTGCATGTGGGGCTTTGCGGTACCGCTCGGCCTCATCAGCGCTTTTGTCTTCAAATGGCCGCCCCTCATCGTCTATGTCTGCATGTGCATGGATGAGTTCGCAAAGATGCCCTTCGCGATCCACCACTACAAGAGCGGAGGCTGGATAAAGAATATTACGAGGGAAATGTTATGAGCACAAAACGTGGC
>JAEEGH010005294.1_pt1 | contig 32562 bp, 28 predicted proteins | sample 9134181 | NCBI WGS metagenome assembly JAEEGH01 (sample SAMN16246544, study PRJNA631951) | gut metagenome | biome: gut microbiome; feature: rumen; material: DP-attached | host: Bos | place: Iran: Karaj | collected 2018-10
TACAGGACAAGAAAGATGAATGCTCTTACTGAAAAGAGGAACAGAAGGATAAAGGATCAGTTCCATAAGGTAAGCAGACAGCTTGCAGACTATGCAAGGGATAACCATGTCGATGTTGTTGTGATGGGGCATAATACATACCAGAAAACAGAAATAGGTATAGGACATGTCAATAACCAGAATTTTGTGCAGATACCAATGCTGATATTTGCAGACATGCTCAGATACAAACTTGCTGAATATGGTATAAAGTTTGTTCTCACGGAAGAAAGCTACACATCAAAGGCAGACTTTCTAGCAAAAGACTATATCCCTGTGTATAAAAAGAACAGTTCAGGAAACTACTTTTTCTCAGGAAAGCGGATACAGAGAGGACTTTACAGGCACTACGATGGTATAATAACAAATGCAGACATAAATGGAGCTGCAAACATCTTAAGGAAAGTATTCCCAAAGGTAAGCCAATGGGATACGAGGGGCATAGTGGACATGCCCTGTTCTGCAGGATGCATAGAGCATCGTGCAGGTTCATGCCGCTCTGCGGCATAACAGAAACCCTTTCCGACGTGGAGTCGGTGAGGGTGGTTCATTATGAGGTGGAATCTATTTGAGGTCGGGTGAAGGCAATATGCCATTTGTTTATGAAATTAGCGAAAGCAGGAAAGATAGTCATAAATTCATTGTGATCACAGGTTATGAAGGAAGTGTCAGAGAGCTGGTTGTGCCTGACAGAATTGACGGCTATGAGGTTGAGGCTATAGGGAATCATGCTTTTTCCGGAAGAGATGATATTGAAAGTGTTGTTCTTCCGAATACGATAAAGACTCTTTACGGGTTTGCTTTTCATAACTGCAGGAAACTAAGGAAGATAAGTCTTTTTGACAGTATTGATGACTATTATGACGGAGTCTGCAGGCAGTGCGACTCCTTGTCTGATATTGAAATACGTATAGAGAGAAACTGGTATGAGGTAATTCGAAACTTTCTGGCTGATAATGACAAGACACTTAGGTTTCTGATAAAAAGAGATGAATTTACATCCTGCCTTGTTTTTCCCGAGTATGTCTACGATTTTTCTGAAAATACCATGGCAAGGACAATTCAGTTTTCCATTGGCGGCAGTGGGATGATCTACAGGGAATGCGTTGACCGAAAGAACGTGAACTACAGGGAGTATGACAAGCTTTTTGAAAAGGCTGTTATAGATGGAAACGCTGTTTCCGAAGATATAGCCATAGGAAGAGTTCTTTTCCCTTATGAGCTTGCTCCCGGGTACCGGGAAAGGTACGAGATGTTTATTAAGAAAAATGGCAGGAGCATTGTGGAAAGACTCATAAAAAATATTGAAAACAGTGGAGAAAATGCAGCTTTGGATGTTGATGAGGTTTCTCCCATGAATCTGATAAAAAGGCTGATTCCGATTTTGGATGATGGGGCCATGGATCAAGCAATAAAGCTGGCGTCAGAAAAGGGGCTTACCCTTTTGAGTGCAGTTTTGATAGGAAGCAAGAAGCAGTCTGCGAGCAGTGTTTCAAGATTTGAATTCTAGTGAAAAATGTTGAGGATAAAGAGTGTTTGAAAAAGTATCTGTAGAAAAGTGTGCATCATACGATAAAGAACTGGTGAAAAATAGCCTTGATAAGGCGATTGATGAGATAGATGGTCTTTCTTTTGTTAAGGAAGGCATGACTGTTGGACTTAAGCTTAACCTGGTAGGGGCAGCAGCGCCGGAAAAGGCGGTGACAACGCATCCTATGATTGTCAGAAGGCTCTGTGAGCGCCTGACAGAAATGGGGGCAAAGGTTGTCATTGGAGATAGCCCGGGAGGTGTGTTTAACAAAAACTACGTCTTTGGAATTTATAAGGCATGCGGGCTTCTTGAGCTTGAAAAGGATTTTGACGGAAAGGTGAAGCTTAATGAAGACTTTTCGGAAAAAGATGCAGAGTTTGCAGATGCAGTCAGCATAAAGACTTTTACCTACACGGGCTGGCTCAACACCGTGGATGCTATCATAAATATATCAAAGCTTAAGACTCACGCTATGATGGGTATGAGCTGTGCGGTTAAAAATATGTTCGGAACTATTCCCGGAGTTACTAAGCCGCAGTATCACATGAGATTTCCCGAGGAGAAGGCATTTGCCAATGTCATGGTGGATCTCAATGAGTTTTTTAAGCCACAGCTTTATATCGTTGATGCCATAGATGGAATGGAGGGCAATGGCCCTACAGCAGGAGACAAAAGACATATCGGTGCAGTTTTGGCCTCTAAAAAGCCCTATGCTCTTGACGTTGTCTGCGCAGACATGATTGGAATGGGCATCAGGGATGTTCCGACTATAGGGGCTGCTTTTGAAAGGGGCCTTGGACCTGAAAGCATTGCAGATGTTGATATTGTTTCTTCATCAGATGGAGAGCATATTAAGATAGCTGATTTTAAGAGAGCAACTATACATCAGTCAATTGACTTTAGTGGAGGCGGATTTGGCAATAAGATGAAGTCCGTTTTGATAAAGCTCTTTTTACAGACCAGACCACAGGTAAAGGCGTCAGAATGCGTTGGCTGCAAGAAATGCTATGAGACATGTCCTGCAAAGGCTATTACAATGGTTGAACGAAATGTGAATGGAAAAGCTTTATTGGTTCCTGAGATTGACAGAAGTAAGTGCATCAAGTGTTTTTGCTGTCAGGAGTTTTGCCCAAAGGGAGCTATGAAAGTACATGAAAACCCGCTAGGCAGATTTGTCAGCACAATATAATGAGAATGATAATAAGCTTATGTTACAAGAGGAGATAAGTTACAGAGAAAAACTTGAAAAGATAGGACGGCAGGTTCTTGAAGCATCAAGAACTGAGCTTTATGTAGCCATGAGGTTTATGGGAGAAGCTCTTTCTTCGCTCTCTTATGAAATGGACCTTTCAACGACTTCGGTAGGTACTGATGCTGTGTACATCAGGTATAATCCGACTTACGTGTCATCTCTGTTTGTGGAAGAGCCGGGGAAATTAAACAGAACCTATCTTCACATGATACTTCACTGTATTTTCAGGCACATGTACACTTCGGCCAGATACGAGGATGTGGATCTTTTTGACCTGTGTGCTGACATAGTGGTGGAGATGATCCTTGATGGGATGGACTATCAGTGCATTTACAGGGTTACTTCGGACTATCGCGAAAGGTGGTATGAGCGCCTCGAAAAAGAGCTGAAGGTCCTGACGGTAGAAAAGCTATACAAGTTCTTTTCTGATACTGAAAATGACATAGATATTTTGGAAATAGAAAAGCTCTCAAGAGAGTTTAAGCTGGATGACCACAGCTTTTGGCAAAGGCTTCCCAAAGACGACCAAAAGCCTGATGACAAAGAGAAAGAGAAGCCTCCGATAGATGAGGATTTTGATGGCCCTTCCGGTAAAAATGAAGATCAGAAAACGACGGAAAAGTACATAAATCCCAAAAGGCTTAAGGCTATACAGAACAAAGAAAAAGACTGGGAAAAATCAGCAAAACGCATGGAAACCGAGATAGAGACTATCGGCAAAAGACATAGCGATAAACTCGGGAAACTTGCATGGATACTGAAGTACGAGAATACTTCACGGACTGATTACAGGGAGTTTTTAAACCGCTTTAAGGTTATCCGCGAAGAGGGCGGTATTGACATGGACAGCTTTGACTATGGCATGTACAGCTTTGGGATAGAGCACTATGGGAATATGCCTCTGATCGAGGAAAATGAGTTTAAGGAAGTTCGCAAGGTAAAAGAGCTGGTAATAGCCATCGACACTTCGGCGTCTTGTAAAGACGAACTTGTTCAGCACTTTCTTAATGAGACAGCAAGACTTCTTTTTACAGAGGAATCTTTTTTCCAAAAGATTAAAATACATGTTATCCAGTGCGATGATCAGGTTCAGAGGGATGAGCTTATTGACAGCGTAGATGCAATGAAGAAATATGCGACTGGTATACATGTTGAAGGTGGCTATGGAACGGATTTCAGGCCTGTCTTTGAATATGTGGATAAGTTGCAGTCGGCCGGAGAGTTTGAAAATCTCAAGGGCCTTATCTATTTTACTGATGGCTACGGCATCTATCCGGAAAAAGAGACTGCTTATGATACCGCATTTGTTTTTCCACAGGATGGCGACTATGAGGACGAAAAAGTGCCTGTTTGGGCAATGAAATTGTATGTATGATGATTAAAGAGGAAGCAGATCATGAATATAGATGAAGCAAAAGTTGAAGTCAAAAATGCAGTGAGAGCCTATCTTGAAAAAGATGAGGTGGGACAGTATGAGATTCCTGTGGAGAGGCAAAGGCCAATCCTTCTCATGGGTCCTCCCGGAATAGGTAAAACTGCAGTTATGGAGCAGATAGCCCATGAGCTGGGAATCGGCCTTGTGTCCTATACAATAACTCACCACACAAGACAGAGCGCAATAGGTCTTCCAAAGATCACGGAAAAGAGCTTTGGTGGAAAAGAGTATTCTGTGACTGAGTACACCATGAGTGAGATCATTGGAGCTGTATATGAACAGATTGAAAAGTCAGGGGTAAAAGAGGGGATTCTTTTCCTCGATGAGATAAACTGCGTGTCTGAGACACTTGCGCCTACAATGCTTCAGTTCCTGCAGTACAAGACCTTTGGATCACATAAGCTTCCTGAAGGCTACATAATTGTTACCGCAGGCAATCCGCCTCAGTACAATAAGTCCGTTAGGGATTTTGATATTGTAACTTTGGACAGAGTACGACAGATCAACATTGAAGAGGATTTTGAAGCCTGGAAGGATTACGCCTACAAGGCTGGAGTTCATGGCTCTATTTTGGCTTATCTTGAGATTAAAAAAGATAATTTCTACAACATAAGTACAGATGTAAATGGCAGGAGCTTTGTGACAGCCAGAGGATGGGAAGATTTATCGAGGATAATCAAAGTTTATGAGAAACTTGGTATTGGTGTTGATGAGAACCTTACAGCCCAGTATCTGCAGAATAAGGAAATAGCGAGGGATTTTGCTACTTATTACGAGTTATACAGAAGATACAATGAGCTTTACAAGATTCCTGATATTTTGGAGGGAAGATTTCCTGAGGATAAGGAGACTTTACGAAAAGGATCTTTCGATGAGAAACTTAGTATCATAGGCCTTTTGTCTGATAAGCTCATGGAAGAATTCAGAGATTATGCCCAGGATGAGGCTGTTCAGAAGGAACTGTTTGAAATCATAAAAGCAGCAGGGAAGCTTCAGGCAGAGAATGCAGAAGGTGTGCGCGATTATTTGGATAACAGGGCTGCTTTGTTGGAAAAAGAGACTGAGGATCAGCTTTCTATAGGCATGATCAGCAGAGAGGATGAGCGAACAAGGCGACTTGTTGTTACTATTTTGAAAGAGCTTGTGGAAAAACTAACGTTAACTGATGGTGATCAGTTTGAAGCCTCAAAGAGCTGGTTCAAAGAAAGAGAAGATGCAAGGCAGGCAAGGATTGTAGAAATCGGGAAACATCTTACAAACAGCTTTGAGTTCCTTGAGCAGACCTTTGGAGATAAGGAGTCTTTGTCAGGAAGTCAGGAAATGGTTATTTTCCTTACGGAGTTATCAAGCGCTTACCACAGTCTTAAATTTGTCCGCGAGACAGGCAATGATGCTTATTATAAATACAATAAACTTCTGCTGCTAAATGACAGAAAGCAGGAGCTTAAAGATATTGTGAAGGAGCTTGTTTTGTGATCGCTTATGCGGGTGGCTATGCCAGTTATTTTAAATTGTTTTTTCTAAAAATACTTGGTGATATGCCAACAGTATTTTTGAAAGTTTTAAAGAAATGAGCATAGCTTGAATATTCCAGCTTTTCCTGTACTTCTTTTACGGAGAAGCCTTGCTTTAAAAGGTTTTGAGCTGCACTCATTTTTGAAAGAGTTATATATTTACCAAGGGAAGCATGGGCATACCTTTTAAATAATCTGGAAATATAGTCAGGATTTAAGTAGAAATGTTCAGCTATAGATGAGACTGATATCTCGTCGTAGATATGGTCGTTTATGTAGCTGATCATTTCGCTGACTTTTTCCTGAGTCTTATTTGTATTGTACAAATCTTTATTCTTGGAGACAGTTTCGAATACTGCCTCGTCAATTTTTGCCATCAGAAGAAAAAAATCTGAAAATGACCTTGAATTAAATTCGTTTCCGATAGCTATCATTTTTCTTATTTGTTTTATTATTTCTTTTAACTGATCATCAGATAGAGATATCAAAACAGGAGCTGAGCTGTGGTCTAAGTAGTGCATAGACTTATCTGTCCCTGAAAAGACATCATCCAGCCATTTCATCTGAATGTTGATGACATATCGTTCATAGAACACATCGCTGTTGTGGTAAAGCTGATGAAGGCAGAAGGGCGGAATTACTATCAAAGTTCCAGCCGGTACCCTCAGGACTTTATCTTCCAAAATCACATCCTCTAAATCTGTTAACGTGAGATAAAGTTCTGCTGCGTCATGTGAGTGGATTGCAACCGGGTTTTGAGGCTTGTTTTTTCTATATGCAATTGTATAGGGCTGCCCCTGGGTGAATATGGGATGTTTCATACGCGCTCCGTATAGTTCTTAATTATCTGCAGATTATACCGGCTGCAAAAAGAAGTCGGAAAAGTATATATAAATAGTTATATATGTATATATCATATCATGGATCAGAGGACTAAAATAGTGGAAAATATAGTATTCCTGAATGCTTGTTTTGATTGATTTTATGGGGAATATACATGGAAAGGAGTCGGTAAAAAATTACTGACAAGGTGGTTACATGGAGAAGGTAAGACTTGGGATTATTGGTATTGGAGGAATGGGGACCAACCATGCACGCAGCATTTTGGAAGGCGAAGTGCCAAATATGGTTTTGACTGCGGTGTCTGATACCAGGCCAGAAAGGCTTTCATTTGCAGAAAAAGAACTGTCAAAGGAGCTGGCTCTTTTTTCTGATGGAAAGGAACTGATCGACTCAGGAAACGTTGATGCGGTACTTGTTGCAACGCCGCATTATATGCATCCTGATTATGTGATCTATGCACTTTCTCACGGAGTTCATGCTATCACAGAAAAACCAGCTGGTGTATATACCAGGCAGGTAAAAGAGATGAATGAGGCAGCAGGCAAAAGTGATAAAGTTTTTGCCATAATGCTCAATCAACGCACAAACTGTGTATACAGAAAGCTCCATGAGATGATAGAAAGTGGAGAACTTGGTGCGCTAAAACGTATGAACTGGATAATTACTGACTGGTACAGGACCCAGAGTTATTACGATGCAGCCGGTTGGAAGGCAACCTGGGCAGGCGAAGGCGGCGGAGTGCTTATCAATCAGTGCCCTCACCAGCTTGATCTGTTGCAGTGGCTCTGTGGTATGCCTGTAAAAGTGAGAGCTTTTTGTCACAATGCAAAATGGCATGACATTGAAGTTGAAGATGATGTTACAGCCTATATGGAGTTTGAAAATGGCGCTACAGGAGTATTTGTCACTACAACAGGTGATGCTCCCGGAACAAACAGGCTTGAACTTACTTTTGAAATGGGCAAGATAGTTTGCGAAGATGACAAGCTTATTTTTGACAAGCTTTCAGAGAGCGTTTTTGAGCATTGCAAACATGAAAAAGAGGGATTTAAAAAGCCGGATTGCACCAGAGTGGAGATTGAGACAGATGGACTCAATGAACAGCATGTTGGAGTATTAAAGGCATTTGCGGATAAAATTCTGGGAAAGGGAGAGCTTGTTGCCGAGGGAATAGAAGGAATAAACGGACTTACTCTTTCAAATGCTATGTACCTTTCATCCTGGCTCGATGAGACTATTGAACTTCCTTTTGATGAAGACCTTTTTTTTCGAGAATTGGACAAAAGGAGAGCAACATCAAAACTGAAGGAAGACAAGGGAATTGTTTTTGACACTACGGGAACATACTAAATAGCGAATTGGCCAGACATATGTTTGGAAAAAAAGCCTAAAAATGGAGAGATAAATCATGGATAAAAAATACATTCTTACTGGATTTGCAGATGAAATCGCACCTGAACTTGATAAACAGATAGAAGGAATAAAGGGACTTGGCATGAAGCATATTGAAATGCGAGGTGCTGACGGTAACAACCTTATTTTCCACAATAACGAGAAGGTAAAAGAAATTAAGGAAAAACTGGATGCAAACGGAATAGCCCTTTCGGCTCTTGGATCACCTCTTGGAAAGATCCAGATAACAGATCCTTTTGAAAAGCATTTTGAAGAGTTCAAAAGGGCTGTTGAGATAGCACATCTGATGGAAACACCAAGGATCAGAATGTTCAGTTTTTATGTTCCTGAAGATAAACATGAAATTTATAAGGGGGAGGTCTTTGATCGCCTTGGGAAATTTGTAGACTATGCAAAGTCAGAAGAAATCCTACTCCTTCATGAAAATGAAAAAGGAATCTATGGCGACAAGGCAGCAGAATGCCGTGAGCTTATGGATGAGTTCTATGGAGATAATTTCAAGGCTATATTTGATTTTGCTAACTTCGTTCAGGTAGGCCAGGATACGCTGGAAGCTTATGATCTTTTAAAGGACTTTATTGTCTATGTTCATGTTAAGGACGCGCTTTCAAAAGACGGCAGTGTTGTTCCTGCAGGTCTTGGGGATGGAAATGTAAAGCTGATATTGAGAAAACTTTTCGAAAATGGATTTGATGGATTTTTATCTCTCGAGCCACACCTTTTTGATTTTGTTGGATTTGCAGATCTTGAGCAGAACAATGTTTCAATTGCCTCCGGCGAAGGCAGAAAATTGTCCGGAATTGAAGCCTTTACCCTTGCCCATGATGCACTTATTAAGGTTTTGGAAGAGATATAAAAAATTTTAAAAAAAATGTTTGACAAACATGTTAGACAATGCTAACATACATATTGTTAGCAAGAGCTAACAATCAAATGACATACATAGTCATAAGAAATCTCCTACCTATTTCAGCCACGTCTTGCCAACGTGGCTGATTCTTTTTGCATAAATTTTTCTTTGCCAGGATTCACATTAATTTTAATCAATAAAAGTGATTAAATTCACCATGATGTAATTGGACAAAATTGTGGTAACATAATATTTATCAATAAAACAGAGCAATATTAATCTCTTTTGCGAAAAAACATCAATTAAGATGAACATAATTAATATCGCTACAATAAAAAACATCAAGGGGAGAAAGCAATGAAAAACGTTAACAAGTATCAGCGTCAGTACTTTATGCCGCCAAAAGCAACCTATGACTGGGTAAAAAAAGATTACCTTGATCATCCGCCAATCTGGTGCAGTGTTGATCTAAGAGATGGTAATCAGGCACTTATTGAGCCTATGAGTCTCGATGAGAAACTAGAGTTCTTTACTATGCTTGTTAACCTCGGCTTTAAGGAAATTGAAATTGGTTTCCCGGCAGCTTCTGAAACCGAGTTTGAGTTCGCCAGGACTCTTATTGAGAAGAACATGATTCCTGATGACGTTACAGTTCAGGTTCTTACACAGGCAAGAGAGCACATCATTAAAAGAACTTTTGAAGCTGTAAAGGGCGCTCCAAGAGCCATCATTCACCTTTACAATTCCACATCTGTAGCACAGCGTGAGCAGGTGTTTAAAAAGAGCAAAGAAGAAGTAATGAAAATTGCTGTCGATGGCGCAAAGCTTCTTGATAAGCTTGCAAAAGAGACAACAGGCAATTTCTCTTTTGAATATTCACCTGAAAGTTTCCCGGGAACAGAAGTTGACTATGCAGTTGATGTCTGCAATGCTGTTTTGGATGTTTGGAAGCCAACTGCAAAGAATAAAGTAGTCATCAACATTCCAACAACTGTTGAGATTGCAATGCCACATGTTTTTGCAACTCAGGTTGAGTATATCAGTAAGAATCTCAAGTACCGTGATGCAGTAGTTCTTTCTCTTCATCCACACAATGACAGAGGTACCGGCGTCAGTGATGCTGAGCTTGGATGCCTCGCCGGTGCAGACAGGATTGAGGGAACTCTTTTTGGAAATGGTGAGAGAACAGGAAATGTTGATATCGTGACTCTTGCAATCAACATGTATTCACATGGTGTTGATCCAAAGCTTGACTTCAGCCATATCACAGAGGTCGGTGAGACCTATGAGCGCCTTACAAGAATGCGCATATATGAGAGACAGCCATACGCAGGACAGCTTGTGTTTACTGCTTTTTCAGGATCTCATCAGGATGCTATTTCAAAAGGCTTTGCATGGCATGAACAGAAAAAGGATGGCGGAATCTGGTCAGTTCCATATCTTCCTATTGATCCAAAAGACCTTGGAAGAGAGTATGACGGTGATGTTATCAGGATCAACAGCCAGTCCGGTAAAGGCGGCGTAAGCTACATTCTTAAGACTAACTATGGCATGATGGTTCCTAAGGAAATGCAGGCCGATGTCAGCTACACCATCAAGGATATTTCTGACAGAGAGCATGCTGAGCTTTCACCTGCCAGAATCTATCAGATTTTCGAGGACAAATACGTCCACAACGACAACGTATTCAAGATTCCTTCTGTTCACTTTAAGCAGATTGATGGTATACTTGCAGAGGTTACAATTGCTCATGCGGATAAAGAGCATATTGTTGAGGCCAATGGTAACGGTCGCCTTGACGCTGTAAGTAATGCAATAAAGCAGTACTTTAACGTTAGCTACGAGCTTTCAACATATGAAGAGCATGCTCTTTCAAGAGGATCTTCTTCAAAGGCCTGCACATATGTGGGCATTACCTTCAATGGCAAGAAGTTCTGGGGCGTAGGAATTGATGAGGATATTATCAAATCTTCTATCAACGCTCTTGTAATAGCGGTTAATCAGATTGATACGGTAAAAGACATCAAGAATAGCAAAGATGAAAGAATTAACTCCATCATCAATTACATTCAGGAGAACTACCTGACAGTAACACTTGATGATCTTTCAAAACAGTTTTATCTTTCAAAACCATATCTTTCAAAGTATATAAAGGAAAAATCCGGAATGACCTTTGGAGAGAATGTGAAGAGGATAAGACTCAATAAGGCCAGCACACTGCTTCGCAACGGCAACATGAAAGTTGAGAAGGTTGCAGAGGCAGCAGGCTATCAGAATGTTGAGCATTTCAACAGACTCTTTAAAAAGAAATATGGAATGACTCCTGTTCAGTACAGAAGTTCCAGATAAAAAAGTGCCTATGGCACTTTTTTTATATCATAGCTTGAAATGCATAATTTGATAAAAGAAATCAAAGAATCTATAATTGAGTTCTGAGATCATAAAGATCGAATGTAGTGATAATTAAAGGCAGGATTTATATGAACAGCTCACTTGAGTTCTTGAACATGATAAAAAATCAGTCCGGAAATAAGGAAAAAGCTAAGGAAAATAGACTGGTTGAAGAAGTAAAGAGCTATGATTTTGGTACCACCACAATTGCAGTTATCGATACTGAGACCAATTGGAATGATGAAGTTATGAGTCTTGGTGTTGCAATAGCGGATGCGTCTACCTATAAACTTCTTGGGAAAAGATATTATGTTTTTGACCCGGAATGCCGTGTGGGCGGTATTTACTCCAATGTTATGTATTATGGCGAAATTAAAGGAAAATCAATGACCAGGTCAGATGCATTGGCTGATCTAAAAGCTTTTTTGAATAAAAATGGTATAGATAAAATTTTTGCTTACAATGCAAAGTTTGATTATAATCACCTTCCTGAGCTGCAGGAATTTGACTGGTACGACATTATGCGTATAGCTGCCTACAAGCAGTTCAATGAATCTATTCCGGATGATTTGCCATGCTGTAAGACCGGAAGGCTTAAGACAGGCTATGGCGTTGAGCCGATCATGCATTATTTAACAGGCGATAGCAGATACCGTGAAGTTCATAATGCTGTATACGATGCTGTGGATGAACTTAAGATCATAGAGCTGTTGGGACATCCCGTCGAGACCTATGAGTGCGGACTGATTTGATCTGGGATTGAAAGAGTAGATTTCGTACTATGGTCTATTTGAACTTTCATATGAAATGCGTAAATTTAATAAAAATGTTATGATAAAAGTGGTGCTATTTGTGAATGGCATCACTTTTACTTATCAGGAGGTTGTTATGGAAGTAAAGAAAAATAGTTGGGTAAACGCACTTATTATTGGGGTCTGCATTGTAGCAAGCTGTGCACTTTTGGCATTTGGCCTGTCTCATTTCAGATCAGAAAGCAGCCATGTCATTTCTGCAACAGGAAGCGCAAGCGTTGATTTTGAAGCAGACATTATTATTTGGAGAGGCTCTTTTTCATCAGTTGCATATACATCCCAGGAAGCCTATGCAAAAGTTAAGCAGGACGCAGATTACGTAAGACAGTATCTTTTGGATAACAACGTATCTGAGGATGAAATAGTTTTCAGTTCAGTTGATATCAGAAGAACTTACAGAGATATTTATGATGCTAACGGTAATTACACAGGCTCTGAACCGGATGGTTATCAGCTCACCCAGAGCGTAACTGTTTCATCAGGCAATCTCGATAATGTTGAAAAGATCTCCAGAGATATCTCAACTCTTTTGGATAAAGGGGTGGAACTGACATCTGATTATCCTGAGTACTACTATTCAGATCTTGATGCCCTAAAGCTTGATCTTATCGATAAAGCTTCTGTAAATGCCAAGGACAGGATCGATATAGTTGCCGAGAACTCCGGTGCCAAGCTTGGAAAACTCAAAAACTCAAGCCTTGGAGTTTTCCAGATCACAGCCAAAAACTCAGGCACAAGCAGCTACTCTTACGACGGAGCCTTCGATACAAGCTCACGTTATAAGACTGCTACTATAACTGTCAGGTTGGAGTATGATCTGAAGTAAGCGGGACTCAATGAGAAAAGTTATTTGATGATGATTTAATGACATGATGTGATTTAGCGCAAACCATTATAAGGTTTGCGCTTTTTTCTTTGTTTAAATTCTGAATTTAGTTTATTTCTTAAGATATCCTTAAGATTTGCAGTAGAAATTCTTAAGATTGCGTGCTAAATATTTACTCGGTCAAAAGTTTATGATAAGTTCTTTTGGCTGATTGTTTATTCTTGCCATCAGGCGACTGCTAATGCGAACAGCATGTCTAAAATGCTGTGAAAAAATCTGGTGTTGGCAGTATCTCAAGTGTAAAGAACATTGTTGATAAAAATAGGAGGTGCTATAATTTTTAATGAGCGAAAAAAGTAATAAAGATGGTGGAAAGAAGCGGCTGGACTGGCATTCTGGCTTTGAAGGAGGGCTTAGATATAGCTTTAGAAACTATGCTGATGATATTGAAATAGAGAGAGAACATCTTCTTTCCAAAGAGCCGTTACGTATTGATTTTTTAATTGTAAAAAAGAATACTCAAATAGTAATTGATAATGATATAGGTAGAAACTTTAGAAAATACAACATAATTGAGTACAAAAATCCTGACGATGCGCTCAATATCGATGTTCTATGGAAATGTATCGGTTATGGAGGAATCTATAAAGGACTTGGCAATGTTGTAGATGAAATAAAGGCTGACGAAATAACAATCACTATTTGTAGAAGCAGAAAGCCAATAAAGTTATTTGAACAGCTGGAAAATGACGGATATATAGTAACCAAGTTGTATCCGGGAATATATCAGATCAGTGGAATAATAATAGTTCCAATTTTGATTGTAGTTCTTTCTGAACTAAATGATAAAGAACTTAAGGCTCTTAAAATCATGATATCTAATGCAGATGAAGACGATATAAGGAGCTTCATTACGGAAATAAGTAAATTGGAAACACAAGGTGATAAGAACAATGCTGATGCTGTGCTTCAAATAAGTGCAAACATTAACAAGACGATATTTGAAAAGATACGAGGAGAAAAAGATATGTGTGAAGCATTGAGAGAATTAATGGCTGATGACCTTAAAAATGCAGAGAAACAGGGGATAGAGCAGGGAATAGAACAAGGAGCTGATAAGCATATTGTTGAGCAAGTATGCAAAAAACTAATTAAGGGAAAAACTATTTCAACTATAGCTGAAGAGCTCGAAGAAACAGAAAGTACAATAAAAGATATAGTTTCATGTGCTGAAAAGCATGCTCCTGAATATGACATTGAAGCTGTTTATGCGGAATATAGGGAAAAGAAAAATACATAATAAACATGGGAAAAGTGGCGTAATGAAAAATACTGAACATGTAATTGATAAAACTGTTTACATAGCAGATGGCGCAAAAGTAATAGGTGATGTATCGATAGGTAAGGACAGTGCTGTCTGGTATAACGCTGTAGTAAGAGGAGATTCTTGCAAGATTACAATTGGCGAACGTACCAATATTCAGGACCTTGCCTGCCTTCATGTTGATAAAAAATATAAGCTTGTAGTTGGAGATGATGTCACCATCGGACATAGCGCAATAGTCCATGGATGTGAGGTTGGAAACAGAGTCATTATAGGTATGGGAGCCATCATAATGAACGGTGCCAAGGTTAGAGATGACTGTATCATCGGTGCCGGCGCCCTTGTGACGGAGAATGTAGAGATACCTTCTGGCTCCATGGTTTATGGCTCTCCTGCAAAAGTAGTAAGACAGCTAACAGATGAGGAAAAGCAGGGGATACTTGATAATGCAGCCCTTTATGTGGAACATGCAAGAAAGGCGATGGATAAAAGCTGTTAACTTTTGTAGGAAATGGTAGTGGGAATCATTGTGTAATGAATAACCAGAAGATAAAAATGAATCAAAAAGAGAGAATGTTGGCAGAACTTCCTTATAAGGCATGGATGGACGTCTTAAGTGAGGAACGTCTTGAAAACAAAAAGAAGATATATAAGTACAATAATCTTGAACCTGGCGATTTTGAAGCTCAAGACAGGCTTATTAAGGGAATACTAGGTAAAACAGGAAAAAATATCAATATTGAAGCTCCTTTTCATTGCGACTATGGGTATAACATTGAGGTGGGTGAGAACTTTTTTGCCAATTATAATTTCACTGTTCTTGACGTTGGAAAGGTGATTATCTGTGACAATGCCCAGATCGCACCTAATGTTTCAATTTATACCGCAGGCCATCCTGTTCATCCAGATTCTCGCAATTCAGGCTATGAGTATGGGATTGCTGTTACTATCGGTGATAATGTTTGGATTGGCGGAAACACATGTATTTTGCCGGGAGTAACCATAGGAAACAATGTTGTGATCGGAGCGGGGAGTGTAGTAACTAAGGATATTCCGGATAATGTGATAGCTGCCGGTAATCCCTGCAGAATAATCCGTGAAATCACTGAAAAGGATAGAGACTTCTACTATCGGGATCGTAGATTTGATGTGGAGGATTATTAAGAATGTAGCAATCCAGTGAGAAAAGCTATTTGAAAAGATACGAGGTGAGGAAGATATGTGCGAAGCGTTAAGAGAATTGATGGCTGGCGATTTAAAACAAGCAGAAAAGCAGGGATTAGAGCAGGGAATATTTGGCACTGTAGATATACTAAGAGGTATGAATGTGGATGATTCCACAATTATTAAGCGATTATCCGAGCAATATAAAATCTCAGAAGACAAAGCTAAGAAATATCTGGCATAAAAGATATAGATTTAACTTATGTGAATTTGAGGCGTGGATTTTGACATAACAAAATCTACGCTTTTTTCTATGACAAGGAACAATATTTAGTTTATAATTTAAGTGTAGGGGTTAGCAATGCAAGAGAATTTAAGGGAGATAGACTGGTACTGTTTTCAATTACTTCATTGTGACAGGTATTAAAGCATGAATAATCTTTTTATTACAAAATTGCTTAAGTGTTTACAAAATTTTACGAGTGCACGGTACCTATTTTGCCAATTTTCTTGGTGACAGGTACCATCCTTTAAGACAGTAGAATTCATTTACAAATATAAAGTTGTTTAGTAGTTGGAGATAAAATGTGGATGATAGCTGTAAAGGTGATTAGAAAAATATATCGTTGGATGCAAAGACACTATCTGACATTTAGGTTTTTGGTATGGTTAAAAGAGTTTGGAATAACAAGAAGAGTTAATCATCTGGTCTCTAAGATGGATAAGCGAATAAAGGATAATCAATTGAAGAAAAGGATTAAGTCACAAGCTTATTTTTGTAATCCAGATAATAGCGAACGACTGATCAAAGTTGAGAATCTTTTGGCTGATAAAAAGTCTCGTGAGACATTATTAGCTTGTATAGAATATCGTGTAAATGGCACTGCGATTCCTAATCATCTATTTTCGGAGTATGATCAATATTTTGTAAAAGGGATAATTGAATTATTAGATGAGGAAGTCTTTATAGATGCAGGTGCTTATACAGGCGATACACTACAACAATTGCTAGATACTGCAAGAATGCAGAAAAAAAGAATAAAAAAGATAGTGGCGTTTGAGCCGGATGAGGATAATTATCAGATGTTAAGTGCATTCTATGGTAAAAGAACACATATTATTTTACGTAAACAGGGGGTAGCAGATAGTAATTCTAATCAGTATTTTATTAGTGATGGTGTGACTGCGCGCGTAGTAAGCGATAAATCAATAGCAAATTCACTGATAGAGACCGTAAGCATAGATAGTGTAGAAGAATGCGCAGATGCAACATTTATAAAAATGGATATAGAGGGAGCAGAATGGGAGGCACTTCATGGTGCGGAGGGTACTATTAAACGAAATAGACCCAAACTTGCAATATGTATATATCATTCGGATGATGATATGCTTAGACTAATCGAGTATATTCATGGACTGGTGCCTGAATATAAACTATATGTAAGACATCATAGCCGAAGTGAGGTGGAAACTGTTCTCTATGCTATCATTTAGAATTACATTTATAGGAAATATTTTGAAAAAATATATAAAAGAACTAACTTGCTGTTTTGTGAGTAAGAATGTACGCAATATGATTGTTCCTGATGATTTAGAAATGGTTATGCTAGATGTTTTTGACACAATTATATGCAGGAGAGTGCATTCGCCTGAAGATATTTTTGACTTAGTGCAGGATAGTTATGAACGTAACTATAATTGGAATCATGAGCAAAGCTTTAAAGTAATGCGTATAAATGCAGAGAAAGAAGCTAGAAAAATAAAAAAAGCAGAGGTTAATTATGATGATATTTATAATAATTTAAATACATTGAGTGAGAAAGAAAAAGAAGTTTTGCTGCTGTTAGAGAAACGGATAGAATTAGATCAGTCTTTTTTTAACATAGAGTTTAACGCTTTGATAAAAGACCTGAAAAGAAGACAGATTGAGATTGTGTTAGTTTCTGACACATATATGTCAACAGAGGAGGTATGTGCAATTCTTCGAAAATGTAATGTTAATTTTTATAAAAGAATATATATTTCGTCTGAGTTGAATATGACAAAAAGACAAGGGAATTTGTTTATGCAGGTTATGAAGGACGAAAGTGTTGATAAGAGTAAAATTTTGCATATTGGTGATGACTTAATTAGAGATTACATCATACCAAGAAATATGGGAATAAAAGCAATTCTGTGTAAAAAATGTAAGTGCTTAATTTAGCAAATAGGTAAAAAAATGAGCAGCAAAATTGAGATAAGTGTAGTTATACCAATTTATAGAGTCGAAAAGTATATTGGAAAGCTTATGGAAAGCTTATGTGACCAAACAGTGAATAATTTTAGGGTAATAATTGTTGATGATAGTACTGATGATGAGTCCATGAATATTATACTTAATTATTTTGATAATTTTGATGGACGTATAGTTGTTTTAAAAAATGACAAAAATGAGGGATTGAGCAAAGCCAGAAATAAGGGAATTGATTATGTATTGAAAAATCCTACAAAATATCTAGCGTTCTTGGATTCAGATGATTGGATTGAACCAGATTATTTTGAAAAATTGTATGTATGTGCAGAGAGTAATAATTTAGATTTGTGTATAGGAGGAGTGGTAAGAATTGACGAAAAAACAGGAAAAACAATATGCACAGAAATGACTAAGCTACGAAAAGAAGTTTTCTCGGATTTTGGAAAATGTTACGAACTGGCTATTATTAATCCATGTGCGTATTCGAAATTATTTAGATTTGAACCGATTAGTCAAGTACGATTTAGAGATATAAAGAGATCTGAAGATACTTGCTATTTATTTGAGTGCTTAAGAAACTATAAGTCAGTACAATTTACTGGAGATGCTGGATATCACTATTTAGTTCGAAATGATTCATTGACGGGAAAAATTGATTGTGAAAAATATTATTCTATGCATGAGACATTTTCAGAGTTATTGCCAAAATTTAGTGATAAAAAAGACTTATTAGATTTGTTTATGGCACAGATATTTATAAGGAGTTCTATAGGGGGAGTGTGCCGTGTTTGTTTCAATGATATGCGAAAATGCAAGGAATTGGAAAAAGCTGAATATTTGTTTTTGGAGAATAATATAGTCGGTTGGAAGAAAAATAAATTTCTATCATTTAATTGCGGGATAATAAAAAACAAAAAAATTATTGCGATTAAGACATGCGCGGCAATGTATAAAATTCATATATTCTTTATTTTTATATGGGCATATTACATTTATAGAAATGTTTTAAAAAAAGAAATAAGAGCTTAAGGAATAGTTTGAGATGGCTTCAAAAGTCAAGTATTGGAAAAAAAGATTTTTAACTGAAGAACAAAAAAAAGTTTTTTCATGCATTACAAATAATAAGCATAAGCTCGTTGATAATAAAGAATTGTATAAAGATGAATTGTCAATAGAGGCTGGCTATGAAGTACTTGGTCCGATATTGTGGTCTTTTTCAAGATGGCTTTACAAAGAAATAAAACACGCAGGTTATAAAAAGGTATTTTTTTTGGCTCGAGAAGGGAAAATATTATCTCGTGCCTTTGAATTAGTTAATAATAAGGATATCGTAACGGATTACCTATATGTATCAAGAAGAGCATTGCTTATTCCTTTAATTTCGCAATGCACAAATTATCGGGAATTTTTTGAACTTATTAGTCCCTTTTTGAAAGCTGCAAAAGTGCACGTAATTGGGGAAGTGTGTAATATAGACAAGGAAGTATTTAGTAATGGACTACAAGAAATAGGAATTAGTGAGAGTGTGTATGTTTGCCATTTGTGTGATCAAGAGCTTTCTAAAATATATGATTTGGTCAAGAAAACAGGTGGAGAGTACTTTAATAATCAGAAAAAACTTGTTGTCAAATACCTTACACAAAAAGGCTTAGAAAATGATGTGTGCGTGTGTGATGTGGGGTGGCATGGAACGATGCAAGACTGCTTAAATAGGCTTCTAAATACGAATATAGCGGGGCTATACTTGGGGTTAAGGAGAGGAAGTACTGCAAATAAAACCGGTGTTCTTAAAAAAGGCTTTCTTTTTAATAATGATGAGAATGATAAGTTGGATTATATGTATAGATATACTACAGAAGTAATTGAAATGATGCTCTTATGCAACGAAGGAAGCACAATTGGATATAACGATATGGGAAATTATGTTGAACCTATTTTTGATAAGTGTGAATTTAGCAACGATAGTTTTGCGTTTGTTGATTCTATGCAAGAAGCTGCATTACAGTTTATGAGAGATATGTATAATGAAAAGGGGAGTGGGAAAACTTGTATGTCTGGGATTGAAGCATCTGAAGGATACATTAGATTTGCAGTTAGGCCTTCGATGAAAGTAGTGAAAGTTTTTTCTGAATTCACAAATCATGACATAATAGAGAAACCAATAGTAACGCAGCATAGTTTGCTATACTACTTGTTTCAACCTAGAAAGTTAAGAGAAGATATTTCTAATAGTTGTACTATATTTACCGTTAAAAAGTTGTTTAGATTATGCTTGCCTTATTTTTCACTTTTATATTTATATGATAAAAATCTTAGTGCTGTTAGTAGGCTAATTAAGGGCAAATAAGGGAGATTACGTGCGAGTAGTATATATAGCAGATCAGTATGAGTATTATGGCGCTAATGAGTCGCTTATGTCAATGATTGTAGCAATGAGTGAATCATATCAGGTTGAGCCCGTTATTTTAACCAGCAAAAAAGGACGGATTTGGTCATTTGCTTGTGATAAAGGGTATGAGACATATTCGATTGGACACAAACCATTCATGATAGCTAAGGGGAGTGACTTGTTTCGAAATATTGTAAAGGAATTACTGCTACCTTTTTATTATCTACGATATAAGATTTGTAATTTCGTTGCTGTTATAAAAGCTGAGAAATACGTAGATTTTTCTAAAGTGGATATAATACATACAAATTTGGAAAGAAACGATATAGGCGAAAAGTTGGCAAGAAGAAATGGTGTTAAACATGTTGTTCATTTAAGAGAATTTGTAGACAAAGATTACCCATGTTATAAATTGAACCGCAATTACATAGATTATATGAATATGGGGAATACATTGTACTTAGCAATTTCAGATGCTGTTAGAGAAGAATGGATTAATAAGGGAATACTACAGCAAAAGATAATGATTGTTTACAATGGGATAGACTTGACAAAATTCAATACTGATAAAAGAGAAAAAACTAGCGATTACTTGAAGATAGTAATGACCGGAGCGGTTATACCGCCTAAAGGGCATCAATTACTAATAGATGAATTGGCTTTGATTCCGGACGAATTAAAAGATGAAATAAAAATAGATATTTATGGAGAAGGACCAATTACCTATAAAAGAAAGCTAATTAGAAGAATAAGAAAAGCAGGATTGGATGGTATGTTTCGATTCTGCGGATATACTGAAAATATAAATGAAAAGTTAAAAAATTATGATATAGGTGTCACTTGCTCTGAAGCAGAGGCTTTTGGAAGATGTACTGTCGAATACATGTTATCAGGAGTGGTTCCGGTGGTGGCTAATACAGGGGCTAATACTGAGATTGTAAAAAATGGAATTACAGGTTTCGTGTTTGACCGTGCCCAAAAAGGGGATCTTTCAAATGTGATAATTAATATCATAAATAATCGCTATACACTATCAAATATTGCTAACAATTCTAGTATATATGCACGTGAACATTTTTCGATGAATGTTAATTCTAGGAAATTAAATGAAATCTATTGTTCGTTGAAATAAGGTATATGGTGAGATGCTTAGTAAAAGAGAGCAGTTTGGCGAAAAGTTTATATATTTCATATTGGTGTTTTGGCTTGGAACAAGTGTTTTGCTGGATTCGACAATTGAACACTATTTTTTATGGGATAAAGATATAGTTAATCAATTTGTGGATATGGCAGTGTTAGTGATGCTTATTTTACAAATTGTTTTTTTTCAAAAATATCAGATTCGAGAACTTGTAATTATTGGAATCATAAGCGTATTACTTGTCATTGTTACAGTCAATTCTGATAATAGAATGTTAATGTCGACAATGATTTTTGTTATTGCTTCTAAATATATTGACTTTGATAGATTTATCAAAATTGCATATTTTGTGCAATTGTTGATGTTTGCATTTGTTGTTTGGCTATATTTAAGTGCAGCAATAAATGATGTTACTTTCTATAGGGGCGATATTGTCCGCCATTCATTTGGCTTTACACATCCCAATCAATTTGGAATAAGAGCTTTTTTGTTAGTGGTTGAGCGAGGCTATATAAGGAGAGATAAACTCAATTTTATAGATTTCTCAGTAACGTTGTTTGCAGCTTATGAAGTAAATATCATTGCTAATTCCAAGACTTGTTTCTATTCTCTCTTGTTTTTTGCGGTTCTTATTATGATTCGTATGATTGCGAGGTATGGGAAAATAGACTTAGGGCGGTTGTCAACATACTATATTATCACTGCAATAGGAGCAAGCGTGATGAGCGTTTTTCTTTCGATAATAGATGTAAGAAAGTACTCGTTTTTTTCAATTGTTGACAGCATAATTTCTCAAAGGTTCCATCAGTGCTATAGGACATATAAGTATTATGGCATTTCTTGGTGGGGTGAAGACATTCAATTATTTGTAAAACGTCCGAGTGGAAAGATTTTTCATTTTTGGTTAGATAATGCATATGTAGCAATGTTGTTGAGATATGGAATAATAGTGTTTGTTGGGTTTTCGTTACTATATATATTTACTATGATAAAACTGAAAAGTGAAGGAAGATATATGCTTGTTGAAATAATGTGTCTGTATTCATTATATGGAATAATGGAAAATAATTATTTTTCTGTTTCACAAAACTTGTTTCTTCTATTACTAGGAGGTGTGATATATGGATATAATACAGCCCAAGAAAAACTGAGGATAAAAATAGTATTTGGATGATTCTTAAGTGTTAAAACATGTGAACTAAGGGTATGATTGGATATTTGTTAGGAGAACGTGGACAATAGAAAAAAACAAGGAATTAGGCTCTTGGATTAAACTTAAAAGGAAATAACATATGTCAATACAAAAAAACCTGAAATCTAACTTCATATTTAATGCAATATATCAGATTACAGGTGTTTTGGTTCCACTTGTCACGACACCATATCTTTCCCGGGTACTTCATGCTCAAGGATTTGGAAAGTACTCTTATGCATATTCCGTAGCATACTATTTCTATATTTTTATTCGTTTAGGATTGAATAGTTATGGGAATAGATCAATTGCCTTTGTCAGGGATGATTACAATAAATTATCTAAAACTTTTTTTGAGATATATGCTACTCAGTTTTTTTGTGGCGTTATGATGACTGTAATATATATAGCTTATTTGTTGCTGTTTGCTTCAGAAAAGCTTCTTTCAGGTGTTTTTATTATAATGGTCATATCTGGAACGATTGATCTTACTTGGATGCTTTATGGCCTGGAAGAGTTTAAGATAACCTCTATAAGGGATACAATCACTAAGATTGCTACTGCGCTGGCAATATTTTTTTTTGTAAGGACGGCAGATGATGTTTGGAAATATGCGCTGGTATATAGCTTAGGGTTTATGATTAGCCAAGTGATTGCTATTCCAGTTGTATATAAAAGCGTTCATTATGTGAAACCCGAATTATCTGGAATAAAATCACATATTATTCCTAACATTATTCTTTTTATACCCACTATTGCAGTAAGTATATATAAGACAATGGATAAGATTATGCTTGGGAGTATGTCTACGGAAGAGGAACTTGGTTATTATCATGGAAGTGAGAATGTTATCATGGTGCCTTTAGCACTTATAACGGCATTAGGAACGGTTATGCTTCCACGTATGGCAAATATGTTGGCTAAGAATGAAAACAGCAGGGAAATTGAGAATATTTTTGATAAATCTATTTTATTTGCAATGTTTATTTCGACTTCGATTTGTATAGGAATAATGACTGTAGCTGACTTGTTTGTCCCTATATTTTATGGTACAGGGTTTGAGAAGTGTATAACCATGTTCTATATTTTGCTTCCGAGCTGTATTTTTCTGGCTTTTGCAAATGTCATAAGAACACAATTTCTATTGCCAAGAAAAAAAGACGCACTATATATTATATCTTTGTTTCTGGGGGCAGCTACTAATGTAGTACTTAATTTACTACTAATACCACCTTTGGCATCTGTTGGCGCAGCTATCGGAACGCTTGCAGCAGAAATAGTTGTATGCGTTGTCCAGGCTGCATGTGTGTTCAAAGAAGCCAATATTGGGAGAAATATAGTTGGTTCGGTGCCTTTTGTGGTATCCGGGATACTAATGTTTATAGTTTTTAATGGATATAGGCCTCATATTTCAAACGAGATACTGGCTCTTTTGGTAAAGATTATAGCAAGTGGAATGTTCTACATGACAGTACTTGGGATAATTATTTTTGCGAGAAGAAAAGTAGTAAAAAGGTGACAAAAATGAAGCCTGTCGCTTCGAAAAGAGTGTGGAATTATGTACTAGATACCGCTTAGAGACAAGCACAAGTTTTGAGTACTTTTGACTTTAATTGACTGAATGCGAGCGTGAAATACAAAAGTATTAAAGAAACTTTCAAGTGCGAGTGCCTGATACTGTGTTTATTGCATAATAAAAGTACCACCTCGTTGCTCGCAGATGATATTTCGGACAATCAAAAAGACCGCTGAAAAACTTTTGGCAGAGTGACAGCGATCTCTTTGATTCGTTACTATTAACCAAGGGCTAACCGTCTATCGGTAGCACTTTTGTTAATATGATATTAGCACAGAAGACAGTATTTTTTAAGATTGAAAATAGCACATTGTAAAATTGTTGACAGATCATTTTGATGAAAGGCTTGATGGAGCTTTACCACCTGTTTTTCACCACATCTTTTCTCAAATACAGGTTCCCTTTTACATTTTCTTTAAAAGGAGAAAGCTGGTTTTCTTTGACCATGTATGCGAGGTTCTGGCGGGAGCATTCAAGGATCTCACAGCTGGAGGATGTATCTTCGAGATTGTTTTTGGCAAAAGCAAGAAAATCATCATATGCTAGTGGGACTTTTTGACCTTCTTTATATAGAGCCCAGGCAGGAACATCGATAGAATTGTCAAAAGAGACAAAATAGCCATCGGGACCAAGTTCTGCAGAAGCAAAAAGTGGAGCATTTGCAACTACTTTATCAACGCCATCTATATTTTCAAGGGCTTTGAGAGAAATTTTTCTTGTGGTATCGTCGTTAAAAAAACAAAGCATATGAAAATCAGCCAGGACGGTGCAGTCTTTGAGATTAAACTTTTGTCTTTTTATTACATATTCCGGCAGCTTCTCAGCTTTTTTTATGTATAAAGAATCCTGGCTGCAGCGGCCGCTTGCGAGCTCTAGAAATTTCATTTCATCATATTCTTTTAATTTGTGGTTATTCAGAATATCACCGATGTTCTGACGACCGCTTGGAATTATTCTTTCTTTTACCCATAAAAAACTTAGGTCCCTTGGCATAGTATAGATTCCCTTTTTCACCAAATTGGTAAAAAGTAATGGAGCATTCCATTCATCAAGGGAGCCTGCAAGTTCTATGATAAATGTTCTTTCTTTTTTGTAGTACAGTAGTGTTCCAACTAGTGTTTTCGTTTCTTCATCAAGTATCTCATAAATTTTCATAAATCATGTACCTTTCATAAATCATGTCCCAAATTCTGTTTGTCAACTACCACGCACCTAAAGGTACGTGGCTTGCGACTCCCCTGTAGTTCGTTGCAATAACTCCTACATTTTGTCGGTGTAACTTCCGTGGGGTCGCATCATGGGACGGTTGACACCGCCCCTTACGACAAAGATTTACTCTGCCGTAACTGTATCAGGTACTTGACTATCTTCAAGATAGTTGATTCCCATGCGGTACAGATTCATAGCTCCAATGCGGTCATCGTTTGATTTATAGCCACAGTTCTTACAAGTAAACAGATGCAATTTCTTATCACGATTGGCTTTTTCAATGTGTCCACATACAGGACAGCACTGACTCGTATAACGAGGGTCAACCTTAATAACAGTAGACTGATTCTGTTTAGCTTTGTAGATAAGTTTCTGTTCAAGGTCATAGAAAGACCACGATACGGAAACGTAGCGGTCTTTGGTTCTGACACACTCTGTAGCATTACGAACGCCTGACAAATCTTCAAGAACAAAGAGCGTATGCTTCGGGTTGGATTCAACGAGTGCCTTTGATACCTGGTGGTTAACATCCTGCATCCAACGGTTTTCTCGCTGACCGATAGCTTTTAATTTACGTCTTGAAGATGGTGTCTGACACATTTGGAGTTCTTTACGAAGCTTAGTATAGTGAGCACGTTTCTGCTTGATGGCTTTACCGCTTACAAATCCAGACTTGTGCTTACTGTCATAAGTAGCAACGACAAAGTTTATACCTCTGTCAATACCAACGACATTACAGATGTCAGAAACATTACTTTCTTCGACATCGTATGTTACGGGGATATGCAAAAAATACTTACCATGCTTATTTACAAGCTTGGCAGTTCCAAACTTATAGATGTCGTGGTCAAAGTATTTTGCCATGCCTTCAGCGAAATAGGGCAACTTAACACGTCCATTCAGTGTATTTACTGAAAAGCAGTTTTGTGTAAGGGAATAATCTCTGTTCCAAACAAGGTCATACTGTGGTTTTTTGAAGGATGGCTGAATCCACTCCTTCTGATTTTCGAGGATAGTCTTATATCTTGCAATGACAGTCTTAAATACGGATTGAGCCATCTGAGATTTGAGTCCAAACATTTCTCGGAGTGTAGAGTACAAAGCCTTGTTAAGTGAGAACTGCTTTAGGTCGTGAGTGCGGAACACATAGTCAGATACATAATTACAGGCATCAGAATAAACAGACATGGTTTCATCAAGAAAAACCTTACTGTCTGCATTAACAGATATCTGAATTTTAGCTGTAACTGTCATTTGTTCCATAGTGTACCTCGTTGTTATTTCACTAAATATATAATATTATATTTATTAGTGAAATTCAATTATTTGTAAGGAGATTTTACATGGAAAAACAAGTTAAAGACATAATAATCAAAGCTTTGCCGTAAATACATCCTATGGTCAACAGATATAATCATCGCAACAGACGCAAGTACAGTCTAAAAGTGCATATAGTTCTCGTCACTAAGTACCTCAAACAGATATTTAAAGGCTCTATTGCTGACGATGCTAAACAGCAAATATATGATATCTGTAATTCTAAAGGTTACGGCATTATAGCTATGGAAGCCGACTAAGACCATATACATTTCCTGATAAGCTACGATACTACAGATAGAGTATGCGACATAGTAAAGCTTATTAAGCAACAGACCACACACTATCTATGGCAGAAATATCCAAACTTTTTATCTAAGTGTTACTGGAAGCATAAGATATTTTGGTCAGATGGTTATTTTGCTTGCAGTATAGGCGAAGTATCCTCAGCAACTATACAAAAATATATCGAGAACCAAGGTTAATAGCTACGAATTTACAAGGCTCCTCCCACCGCCCAAGGGCAGTGGGTTTCCACCTACGACAACCGAAAGGATTATATTTATGAATAAAGAACAGTTCCATGAGTTTGTGGCAGGAAGCAGCGGCAACGAGAGCAATATCTGCCAGATATATGCGATCAAGGATGGAAAGGTGGCTTATGACGATAACTGGCGAGGCTTTAAGACTGAGGATGCTATGAACGTCAATTCAGTTACCAAGGGCATTATGGCCTTGCTTGCCGGAATTGCACTGGACAAGCGCTGTATCAAAGACATAGATCAGAAAGTGATGGATTTTTTTCCGGATTACAAGGTTATGCGCGGGGAGAAGACAATCTATGATGTCACTATAAGGCATCTGCTCACGATGACAGCTCCGTACAAAGGAAAGTCGGAGCCATGGAAAAAGGTATGCACTTCGCAGGACTTTACTCTTGCAATTCTGGATAACCTCGGAGGCCGCAGTGGCATCACAGGAGAATTTCGCTACGCAACTCTTGGAATCCAGATCCTTGCAGGCATTATCGAAAGAGCTACAGGAGAGAAGTGCATCGATTTCGCCAACAGAGAGCTCTTTGCCCCATTGGGACTTCCTTTCAGGATTCCTCACGGAGACAGTTCCAAGGAAGATCAGTTTGATTTCTTCATGAACAAGAATCCCAGAAAATATGAGTGGTACACGGATCCTAAGGGGTGCGTTACAGCAGGCTGGGGACTATGTATGTCGGCAAAAGACATGGCGGTGATCGGAGAGCTTGTCCTTGAGAACGGCTCCTTTAACGGCAAACGGATCATCTCCGAGGAGTATCTGAAAGATATGCTGATGCCACATCTTAAGCTCGGTGAGAGAATGGGATATATGAGCTACGGGTATCTTTGGTACAAACCATTTGACGACAGAGAAGTATACGCAGCTATCGGAGATAGTGGAAACATTATCTATGTCAATAAAGAGAGAAACGTATCAGTGGGTATAACAGGTACGTTCAAGCCTCGGATTTTTGACAGGGTAGAGTTTATAGAAGAGAAGGTACTACCACTTTTGTAACAGGAGTTTATGTATGAGTTGTAAGGTCACAGTTATTGGTGCAGCCATAGTAGATATATTCGCTGGTGCAGTAGATAAAGAGATTTTCACAAAGGGATCAGTGCCTGCCCGGGACATAGGAATGTCCTGTGGCGGGGATGCTCTTAATGAGGCAGTTGTTTTATCGGAACTTGGAACCGATGTTGAGATCATATCTCTTTTAGGAGAAGATGAAGTCGGCGGAATTGTGAAAAAGTGTCTTGATAGAAACAAGGTTGATACACGGAAGATAACTACCAGCGCAGACATTCCGACAGCAACAAATATAGTTCTAGTGGACAGTGATGGTGAGAGATACTTCATCACTAATCCTGAGAGTACACTTAGGAAACTATCCAAGGAACATATACTTCCTTATTTGGATGATGCCGGAGATATTGTAAGTTTTGCCAGCATATTTGTATCTCCAAGGCTTACTGTAAGTGATATGGAAGAGGTTTTTAGACAAATTAAAGGAACTCCCGGTCGTGTCCTCGTTGCAGACATGACAACTGCCAAGAATGGTGAGACGATAAAAGACCTAGAGCCGATCCTTAAGTATATCGATTATATAATCCCAAATGAGAAGGAAGCATCGATCCTGACCGACGAGAGTGACCCTGTAAAAAGCGCAGAGATATTTATTGAGCACGGAGCAAATACCGTGATCATCAAATGCGGGAAAGAGGGATGCTACTACAAAAATGCTTCCGAAGAAGGCCACATCCCGGCTTATCCTGATGTGAAAGTTGTCGATACCACAGGTGCTGGAGACAGCTTTGTTGCCGGATTCATCCATGGCCTTTCAAAAGGTCTTAGCCTGCAGGAGTCTTGCAAGTATGGATGTGCTGTGTCATCTGTTGTGGTAGAACATATGGGAACACAGGATATAACCGAAATTAGTTATGAAGCAAAGAGAAGGTATCAATTCTATGGCTGTTAAAATTACCGATCAAAAGGATGTACATACAAATACAAACCAAATAAAGAAATATATAGCTGAACAAGATGAAACGATTCGTCCTCGTTTGGAAGACGTTTACAAAGTAATCAGTGATGCAATGCCAAATGCAGAAGAACGCATATCGTGGGGAATGCCAACTTTTTGGGAAAGAAGAAATATTATTCATTTTGCCGCTGCCAAAAAGCATATCGGATTGTATCCAGGGCCTGAAGCTATTGAGTTTTTTGCTGATCGATTGCAGGACTATAAAACAAGTAAGGGCGCTATACAAATGCCTAATAATAAAGAACTGCCACTTGATCTTATAAAAGATATAGCAAGATGGTGCTATGAGAGAAATATGAATTAACATATATGACTTACAGCGCACTTTCTATGCGCGAAAGTGAAACTCCCAGCTTGTGAGCGTGCTCGCAGATTTCTCTTACACTGTAGCCTACAGCATACTTGTTGAAAGCTACTGCATTGTATGCAGGTGTTCCAGGCTTATACATGGTGCGCATCATTATAGAAGCGATAATATCTGCAGGGAGTATACTCATGGCTCTGACAGGCAGATCCGGAGAGATGTTCTTGGCCTTGAGATATGGGATCATGTCTTTTACGTTTCGCATCATACTTGCAAGGCCATCTTTAGATGTGATCACAGCTTCAAAACTGCCGCGCTTTAAAACCTCTGTTTCCATAGCAGCGTTGAGCACGTTGTGATTCCAGAGAAATGCATTTATATCCTTTTGGACAGATACCTTAAAGCCTGCGGACTCAAAGAGCTCTTTTACCATCTGCTCCCTTGGATATGCTAAAGCCATATATGGAAAATCTTTTTTAATGCATGGAACTTACATCGATAGACATAAGGACGACAGGAGATGAAAAACATGAATCTTCAGAGCCAGAAAATGAGAGAACTTGCGCCGGAGCTTGATCCGCTGCGTATTGGAACGGGATGGAAAACGGAGGATCTTTCAAAGCCTCAGATATATGTAGAGAGCAGCTTCGGAGATAGCCATCCGGGCAGTGTACATCTTAACAATCTCACTGCTGAAGTTATTAAGGGAATTGAGAGCAAAGGCGGCCATGGAGCCAGGTATTTCTGCACCGATATGTGTGACGGAGAGAGCCAGGGTACGGACGGGATCAATTACAGCCTTGCCAGCAGGGAGATGATGGCAAACATGATTGAGATCCAGGCAAATGCTACGCCCTTTGATGCAGGAGTTTTTCTGGCAAGCTGTGATAAGTCGGTTCCGGGAAACCTGATGGGTATGCTCAGAGTTGATATACCTTCGGTTTTTGTACCGGGAGGTGTAATGAAGGCCGGACCTAAGATGCTGACTCTGGAACAGCTCGGTATGTACAGTGCAAAGTTTGAGAGAGGCGAGATAGGACGGGATGAGCTTGACTGGGCTAAGTCAAATGCATGTCCCGGATGCGGAGCATGCTCTTTTATAGGAACAGCATCAACCATGCAGATAATGGCAGAGGCTCTGGGACTTGCGCTTCCGGGCAGTGCGCTTTTACCTGCGGACGGAGAAGAGATAAGAAGCTGCGCTTACAGATCCGGACAGCGAGCAGTAGAAATAGCAGACTCTAATGATATGCGTCCATCGAATATCTTAAGCCTAAAGAGCTTTGAGAATGCCATTCTGGTCCATGCTGCTATTTCAGGATCCACAAACGCTCTGATGCATCTGCCGGCAATTGCACATGAACTTGGTATTGAGATAGACGGTGATACCTTTGACAGGCTTCATAGGGGAGCACATTACATATTGAATATCAGACCTGCAGGCCAATGGCCGGCTGAGTGCTTCCACTATGCAGGAGGTGTTCCTAGGATTATGGAGGAGATCAAAGACCACCTTCATCTTGATGTAATGACCATTACAGGTAAGACTCTTTTAGAAAATCTGGAAGAACTAAAGAGAAACGGCTATTATGAGAAGTGCGAAGAGGGGCTTGCAGAATTTGGTAATCGCTATGGCACTTCGGTTTCAAGAAGAGATGTAATAAGACCATACTCTGATCCTATAGGTACGGATGGAAGCATCGTGATCCTCAAAGGAAATCTCGCACCCGAAGGCGCCGTAATAAAGCATACAGCATGTCCGAAAGAGATGATGAAGGCTGTTCTTTATGCCAGACCTTTTGATTCTGAAGAGGAATGTCTTGATGCAGTGCTTCACCACAAGGTGCAGAAAAATGATGCGGTATTTATAAGATATGAAGGACCTAAAGGCAGCGGAATGCCTGAGATGTTCTATACATCTGAAGCCATCAGCTCGGATAAAGAGCTGGGAAGGTCCATAGCGCTTATAACTGACGGAAGATTCTCAGGAGCATCTACGGGGCCTGTAATTGGTCACTGTTCTCCGGAAGCAGCATCGGGTGGACCTATTGCTCTTGTCGAGGAGGGAGATCTCATAGAACTTGATGTGATGGAGCGAAAGCTAAATATCGTTGGCATCAAGGGAGAAAGAAAGACCCATGAAGAGATAGAAGAAATCCTTAAAAAGAGAAAAGATGCCTGGCGGCCAAGAAAGAGCAGATACAAAAAAGGCGTATTAAAGCTCTTTGCCGATCATGCTGTAAGCCCAATGAAGGGCGCATATTTAGAGTAATGCTGAGGAGTAAAAATGAGTAGAAAAATATTGATCATAAATACAGGCGGAACATTGTCTGCCGTAATGAAGAGTAACGGCCTTATACCGGGGCTTTCAATCCATGACATGCAAAAAGAGCTTCAGATGGTATCGGGAGATACTGACATTGAGATTGAGGACTTTTGCTCAGTGGACAGTGCAAACATTTTCCCGGAGGACTGGAGCTTACTTGCAAAAAGAATAAGCCAGTGCCGTAACGACTATGATGGAATTGTAGTGATCCATGGCACGGATACACTGGCATATACCTCGTCTATGCTCTCATATATGCTGAGGAACATAAACATTCCCGTTGTAATAACGGGCTCGCAGCTTTCTATCACTAATCCTGTTGCTGATGCGATGGAGAATTGCAGATGCGCCATTCATATGGCAGCCAGCCGGATACCGGGTGTATTTGTGGCATTTAACAGAAAAGTAATGCTCGGCTGCAGGGCTTCAAAAGTAAGGTCACTTAGTTTCGATGCGTTTGAAAGTATAAACTATCCTAACATCGCCACTATAAGCTCACTTGGAATGAAGATTGATACGTCGGCAGTTCCGGAGAGAACAGGGATTTTCAAACTTACAGATACCTATTCAGACAAGGTCTGCATGATCAAAATGTTCCCCGGAATACACAGGAGCTTCATCGAATCAATTGCTGATCAGGGCTATAAGGGAATATACATCGAAGCCTATGGAATCGGAGGAATGCCTTTTATCAAACATGACTTCATAGGAGCTTTGGACAAGCTTATTCAGAGCGGAATCACAGTGGTTGTCGGAACCCAGTGCCGATACGAAGGCACCAAGATGGATGTCTATGAAACAGGTAAAAGAGCTCTTGAAATCGGTGCACTTGAAGCTCACGACATGACAACAGAAGCAGCCCTTACAAAGCTCATGTGGATACTTGGCCTGACCGAGGATGTA
>JAEEGH010005295.1_pt1 | contig 32557 bp, 31 predicted proteins | sample 9134181 | NCBI WGS metagenome assembly JAEEGH01 (sample SAMN16246544, study PRJNA631951) | gut metagenome | biome: gut microbiome; feature: rumen; material: DP-attached | host: Bos | place: Iran: Karaj | collected 2018-10
AAGTTCCATAAACTTTATCAAATGTATAAATTAGTCGCTTGATGAATGAATATTCACTTGCGAAAGTTCAGTTAGTAATTTTGCAGGAAATTTGACGGACAATGAACAAGAGACTGAAGATTATTGTGGCAGACATCACTACACTGGAGGTGGATGCCATCGTGAATGCTGCCAACAGGTCGCTTCTCGGCGGTGGAGGCGTGGATGGTGCTATCCATCGTGCCTATGGTCTTGATGCTAAAATTTGTTCCCTAGTTAGGAAACAAATATTCCCAGCCTGGGAATGAAATGTTCCCACACTGGGAACAAAGTATTCCCATTAAGGGGAATATTTCACCGCAATAAGGGGCACTTATTTCAAGATAAGTAGTGGTTATCGCTCAATAAATATTGGTTATTTTGGAATACTCACCCCTTTTTGCTTAAACCTAACATCCCTGTTCAGAAATCTCCTGTGTTTAAAGGGGTTTTGAGCAATTTTTCTATCCCAAATACCTAACATGATACCTAACATAAACCTAACGTCATACCTAACATTGGAACGAATTTTTGCCTAAGCTGCACAGCTTTGATGTTAGGTTTCATGTTAGGTTTATGTTAGGTTTGATGTTAGGTATGAAGAGCCTGTTTTTGGAATATAAATAGCTGAAAACAAGATGGTTACGAAATTATAATGTTAGGTATGACGGAAAAAGAGCCTTCACTTTATTTTGTCTGATGAACTGAGAGATTGCTGACTCCAGATAAATGGACATGTGCTTTATGAGTTAGAATTTGTGAAAATGGTTGGGCTTTGAAGAAAAAGTGTTACCTTTGTAGCCTGATTATGAGTATAAAGCAATTTTTGAAGGACTGGACGTTGCCTGTGGCTATCGCTGTGGGTACGATAGTCTATCTCACGTTCTATTTCGTTCCTCAGCTTGATACGGCGGGTGAAACGATGGGGGCTGTTGTCGATACCATCTTCCCTATGATGGTGTTCTGCACGTTGTTTTCTACTTTCTGCCGTATCGATTTCCATCAGATGAAGCCCCATCGCTGGCATGTGGGTGTATTGCTGGCTCAGGTGTTGCTTGTAGCGCTTAATGTGTGGATTATCTTCTGTGTTGAGGCTAGTTTCGAACAAAAGATACTTTGGGAGAGCGTGCTTACCTGCATCATCGGCCCTGCGGCAACGGCAGCGCCTGTAGTGACGGCGAAGATTGGGGGTAACATCAATACGATGACGGCCTTCGTCGTGCTCTCCTCGTTTGCTTCGGCCCTGATGATTCCTGCTGTGTTCCCATTGCTCGAACGCGGCAGTCACTTGACATTCTGGAGTGCCTTTATCATCATTCTTGAGAAATTGGCGATGGTGCTGATTGCCCCGCTGGCTCTCGGCTGGTATATGCAGCACTTTGCCAAGCGTGTATGCGCCTGGATCGTATCCATCCCCGACCTCTCTTTCTATCTCTGGGCCGTGCAGCTCAGCGTCACCTCGGGCGTCACTGTGCGGAATATCGTGCATAGCGAAGCCGGACTGCCTGTGTTGCTCATGATTGCCACGATGAGTCTTATTCTCTGTTTCGTCCTCTTCCTGGTGGGCCGCAGCATTGGCCGCCATTTGGGGGATGAGATAGATGGTGGGCAGGCCCTTTTCCAGAAGAATACGGCCCTTAGTATCTGGGTAGCTTATACCTATCTTAATCCTGTCGCCTCCGTGGGCGCAGGTTGTTATGTGCTCTGGCAGAACATCATCAACAGCCTCGAACTGTGGGAATATCGCCGTAAGTCGTCCGTCGTTAGCTGAAGCTTCCATACGATTCACTGATAGAATCTGCTGGTTCGTTGAAACTCGATTAGGCGGGTTTAAACATTGCCTTTCGTCCAGCGTCAAATAGTCAGTTGCAACAACAGAGAAATTCAACAACATGTCTAACAATTTAAATGACGAAAGGAAATGAATATGAAACAGTTTATGATGACACTCGTGGCAGCACTCTTTATCAGTTCAGCTGCATTTGCTCACGACAAGGACGATAAGGACACTCGTAAGCAGGAGATGATCAAGCATCGTACAGAGCAGACCGTCAAGGATTATAACCTTAACGACGAGCAGGCCAAGCAGTTGCTCGAACTCAACACCAAGTATGCCGATAAGATGCGCCCCCATCGTGGCCGTCATCACGGCCCTCATGGCATGAAGGGCAAGCGCCCGGAATCTCCGCATTGTGACGGAAAGTGTGAGTGCCCCGACGCTCCTAAGGGAGATAAAAAGGGTGAGCGTCCCGAGCCTCCCAAGGGTGACATGAAAGAGAAACGTGCAGAGATGGCAGCGACGATGAAGGCCTACGATGCAGAACTTCAGAAGATCATGACTCCTGAGCAGTACAAAAATTACAAAGCTGACATGGCCAAGCGCCATCCTCATCACAAGAAAGGCTCTCGTAAGGAATCAGATGCGAAGTAACCTTTAGTATGGCATTATGCAGAAGCCCCGCCAACTTTTTGGCGGGGCTGATTGCTTTCTCTTTATTGGGCTCGTTTGGAGATGACTACGGATAGGAGCATCGACAGGACGAGGACGCCAAAGATGATGGCAAGGGAAATGGGTGTGGGAATCTCAATGTGAGGCATGTTAAGGTCGAAGCCTGCGAAATGCGCCAAGTCATTGACGTATTCGTTCATAGCCAGCAGCATCTTGATGCCTACGAAGCTGAGGATGATGCCCAGTCCATACTTCAGATAGGTGAAATATTTGGCCACAGCGGCTAGGGCGAAATAGAGGGCTCGTAGACCGAGTATGGCGAAAATGTTTGACGTAAGTACGATAAACGGATCGCGCGATACGGAGAAGACTGCTGGGATGGAGTCGACGGCAAAGGCCACATCGGTGGTCTCGATGACCAACAGGGCAATGAAGAGCGGAGTGGCCATTCGGCGGCCTTGTTCGACGATAAAGAAACGATCCTCGTGCATCTGGTCAGTCACGGGGAAGAAGCGTTTGAATAGCTTGACGAAGATGTTCTTCGAAGGATCGACACTCTCGTCGTCCTGATGACCAAACATCTTGAATCCCGTGTAGATAAGGAAGATGCCGAAGAGACCGAGAATCCACTCAAAACGCTGGATCATCGCCGTACCGGCAAAGATAAAGACACTGCGCAGCACCAGTGCGCCGAAGATGCCCCAGAAAAGTACCTCGTGCTGGTATTTGCGCTGGATACCGAAGAATGAGAAAAGCATGAGGAATACAAACAGGTTATCCATCGAGAGTGACTTCTCGATGAGATAACCTGCAAGAAATTCCATCGCCTTCTCGTGGGAATCGCCTGGATAGAAGAACTCGATGCCGACACAGAAGAGGAGAGACACGCCAATCCAGACGGCAGTCATCTTCAGGGCTTCGCTGACGCTGACTTCATGCTGACCTTGCTTGCCAAACGACTTCAAGTCGATCAGCAGCATGATGAACACCAGCACATAGAACAGAATCCAGACCCATAAAGGCAAACTGATCATCGCGTCTTATTTCTTAATCTTATAGATACGGAAGGACTTGGGTGCAAGCTCGTCGCTGATGGTGGCAGCCTTCTTCCCGGCAGCAACGGCGATAGAGCCAGCCTTTGGGGTGATCTTCTCGGGCTCGTCAAGGGTGTTCTCGTCGTCCATACCGTTATGACAGAGGGTAATGGTCTGTGCCTCGCCGCCAGCCTTGATGCCCTGAAGGTTCAGGGTGACTGACTGTGGTGCATCGGAGGTGTTGACAACCTTGACGATGACCTCGCCCGTCTGCTTGTCGAATACTGAAGAAGCGAAGAGACCATCCTGACCAGGCTGGCCTGCTACGGGTTTCTTGTTCATGGTGAGTGTGAGCACGTTGGTACCCTTGTTCATAGCGAAGAGCTGCTGCACATAGTAGCTGACGGTCTTGAACGAACGGAGATTGTCGAACCAGATGGCATCGGGGCGCCACTGCCAGCCCTCAACGTGGGCGAAAAGGGGAGCATAGGTAGCCATGTGTACGATGTCGGCATTGCGCTCGATACCCGTCATGTGGGCTGCTTCTAATAAAGAGGTATAGTAGTGGTTCCACTTGTGGTTGTTGCTGCCATGGCATGCATATTCGCCGGCAAATACCTTTGGTCCCTTGCGGTCGTAGGTATCGTAGCGCAGACCATGGGAGAGGAACCACTCCTCATTACGGTAATAGTGCTCGTCATAGAGATCGACTTTGAGTTCCTTCATGCGTGGCTGCAGGAGATCGAAGTCCCAGCCCTCAGAGTTAGGACCAGTGGTACCGATGAGTTTCAGATCAGGATACTTTGCACGCAAGGCATCAGAGAACTTCTTCAGACGAGCGGTGAACACTGGACCGAAGCCGCCATGGGCATCGTCGTAGTCCCACTGTTCATTACCCACGCCGAGGAACTTCAGGTTGAAGGGTGCGGGGTGTCCCATCTCGGCACGCACCTTTCCCCACTTCGAATCGACGGGACCATTGGCAAACTCTACGAGGTCGAGGGCATCCTGGATGTAGCTGTCGAGTGAGTCGAGCGGTACATGGACACCAGGCTTTGTGGGGTCGGGGTTCTGGAACTGGCAGGAGAGACCGCAGCTGATGACGGGCAGAGGCTCTGAACCGAAATCCTCACAGAGCTGGAAGAACTCGAAGAAGCCGAGGCCGTAGGTCTGGAAATAATCGGGATAGAAACGCTTGTCAAAAGTATAGTGCCAGCGGTTCTCGTTGAGCTTTCTGTTCTCAACAGGACCTACACTGTTCTTCCACTGGTAACGGCTGGCGAGGTCGACACCCTCCACAATACAACCGCCTGGGAAGCGGAACACGCCTGGATGCAAGTCGTAAAGTGCCTGTGCCAGATCCTTGCGCATACCATTCTCACGACCTTTCCATGTGTCGGTAGGGAACAGTGAGATATGCTCGACATCGGTGGTAGTGATGGCATTGTTGCCACTCTTGCGGAGGAAAATGCGGAGAGCTGCCTTGGGCTCAGTACAGGGAGCCTTGATCTCGGCTGTATATTTCTTCCACTCCTTGCCCTCGATATTGACATTGACCTTGGCGAAGCGCTGGTCTTCGTCCATGGTGTTGTTCTTGACAAAACTTACCTCGAGCATGGATTTGCCACCCTCAGGGCAACGAGCCCAAACGGAGAATCGGTATGTGGCTCCTTCCTTCACGGCAACGCCGAAGAAGCCTTCGTTCTCAAGACCTGTAAATTTGTCGCTATGGCCTGAATAGCCGAGACGTACATAGTGAGGATTGTTCTCGAAAGGACCATCGGCCTTCAATTCGAAGTTGCCATAGGCACGCCAGCCCATCAGCGGCTGGTCGAACTCGAACGAACGGTTCTTGACCATTTCGGCATAGAGACCGCCGTCGGCAGCGTAGTTGATGTCTTCAAAGAAGATGCCGTACATCGTAGGCTGTATGGGAGCCCCAAGTTTCTGAGTGTTCACGTCGAGGACGTGGTTTTGGGCTGAGGCCGTGAGGCCAAGAGCCAGCAGACAGCATGTCGCAATTTTTTTCATATTTAGTAGTTGTTAGTGAAATTGTGGGGACAAAAGTACATAAAAAAAACTAGATGAGGAAATATTCTTTCCAAAAATAACTTAATAGTAGGCAAAATGTTTGGAGTTTTAAAGGAAAACCCTTATCTTTGCAAAGAATTTCTAAGAGCCTATCGTAAAAGGGATCAAACATAAAACAAAATAATCGTTATGAATCAACAAACAGAACAGGGTAGCAAGGCCTACCTCATTTCAATTGTCATGGTCGCCGTGCTTGGCGGTCTGCTGTTCGGTTACGACACAGCCGTCATCTCTGGTGCCGAAAAGGGCCTCCAGGCATACTTTATGGAAGCCAAGGATTTCGTGTATACCGATACCTGGCACGGTTTCACCTCTGCCTCTGCCCTCATCGGCTGTATCATCGGCTCGGCTCTCTCGGGTTTTCTCGCAACAAATCTTGGCCGTAAGAAGTCTCTGATTATTGCGGGATTGCTGTTCTTCGTTTCAGCTTTGGGCTCGATGGAACCGGAATTCATTTTCTTTAAACATGGTGAGCCTCTCTACTCCCTGCTCCTTGTATTCAATGTCTATCGCATCATCGGTGGTATTGGTGTAGGATTGGCTTCTGCTATCTGCCCGATGTATATCGGTGAGGTGGCACCGTCGAATATCCGAGGAATGCTCGTCAGCTGGAACCAGTTTGCCATTATCTTCGGTCAGTTGGTGGTCTACTTCGTGAACTTCTTCATTCTGGGTGACCATATCCAGCCGTTGGTTGAGGAAATGGGTAAGGGTATTGCTGCCATCACCCCTGCCGCACAGTGGACGGTGACGACAGGTTGGCGCTATATGTTCGGTAGTGAGGCTGTGCCTGCAGGCCTTTTCGCTCTGCTTATCTGTTTCGTGCCCGAGACACCACGTTACCTCGTGAGCATCGGCGAGGACCAGAAGGCTGAGAGCATCCTGACTAAGATTAACGGAAAACTGGAGGCTCAGAAGATCCTGCGGGACATCAAGGACACGATGGTGGTGAAGACCGAGAAACTGATGACCTATGGTGCACTGTGTATCTTCGTGGGTATCATGCTCTCTGTGTTCCAGCAGGCTGTAGGAATCAACGCTGTACTCTATTACGCACCGCGTATCTTCGGTGATATGGGCATGGACGACCCGATGATGCTGACGGTATTCATGGGTATCGTCAATATCTCGTTCACACTGGTGGCTGTGTTCACCGTTGAGAAATTGGGTCGTAAGCCGCTGCTGATCTGCGGATCGCTGGGTATGGCACTGGGTGCCTTCGGCGTAGCTTTGACCTTCGGAAATGATAGTCTGGCCATGGTGACCGCTGCCTCACTGTTGGTTTATTCGGCCTCGTTCATGTTCTCGTGGGGTCCTATCACCTGGGTGCTCATTGCCGAGATTTTCCCCAACACCATCCGTGGTGCTGCTGTTGCCATCGCAGTGGCCTTCCAGTGGATATCAAACTTCATCGTGAGCTCTACGTTCGTGCCGATGTTCAACATGCACCTGACGGAAGGTGATGACTTCGGCCACTGGTTCACTTATGGGCTCTATGGTATTATTTGTGTGATTGCCGCTCTGTTCGTATGGCGCCTCGTGCCCGAGACTAAGGGTAAGACACTGGAGGATATGAGCAAACTTTGGAAAAAGAACTAATTTATATTATTACCATTATGAAAAAAATATTAGTAGCAGAAGACAATGACAGCAACTACATCTTGATGTCATACATCTTGAAGAAGTACTATGAGTTTGATCGTGCTAAAAACGGTCAGGAGGCTGTCGAGAAAGTGGCGGGTGGTAATTATGATCTGATTCTGATGGACATCAAGATGCCTATCATGGACGGTCTAGAGGCTACACGGCAAATCAGGGCTAATGGGCAAACACTGCCTATTGTCGCACTGACAGCCAACGCCTTCGACAGCGACCGTTCACTGGCAGAGGAGGCAGGATGCAATGACTTCCTGGCCAAGCCTGTTAGCAGTGAGGCCTGCCTCAAAGCCATCAAGAAATTCTTGGGAGAGTAGCCCTTAGGCTAATTCCAGGTCGAATGCCTGCCGTAGTTTTTCTACGGCAGGATTTTTTTTGCTCAACAGCTCGAACTGTTCGCGGCGGGTCAGGACTTTTATGCGTTCCTGACGCTCGGCAATGCGAATGGAAAGGGAAATCTTGGTGTTGTGGAGATAGATCTGAAGTGTCTTCGTGATGCTCTTATGGATATCTTCCATCTCCTTCTTGATGAGATCGTTGTCGACAATGACCTCCACGTTTGGGAAATCGGTGATGACAGGGTTCATGTTCTTCATACGTGTGGCAATGCCACTGAGTTTCTGTGGCATACGGTTGCACATAGACATCCACTGGAACTCGAGGTCGGTCTGTGAGAAAGTGGCATCGGTCTCATGGTCTTGATCCTTGGGTACTGCGATGGTGCCCGGGATGATCTGCATGTTAATCTTCTTGTTCTGGGAACTGAGATTGTTCCATGAGAATCCCAGTCCGCCAAGTTTCACAGCGGGAGCTGGGTTGACAGGACTAGTCTGACTGTCATGACTGGTCTTTGGTGCCTGGCTAGGCGTGCTTGTCTGGCTAGGCGATGCTTTCGTCTCGGCGGCGGCTACCTGTGGGGCCGCTGTCGTGCGCTGAGACTGTTGCATCAATTGCTTAAACAGGGATTTTAATCTTCTGGGGCGGCGCCCCGCGCTGGCATCAGCATCGTCAGGCTGTGTAATCTGCGCTATCTCTATGAGTGTGAGCTCTACCAACAGCCGTTTGTTGGATGACTGGCGATAGTTGATGTCGCACTGGTTCATCAGTTTGAGAGCCTGATAGAGGAAGGGCGTCGGGCACTTCTTGGCCTGTTCCTGATAGTCATGACGCTGCTGGTCGCTCACTTCGAGCAAGGGTAATGTCTGCTCATCCTTCGCCATGAGCACGTTGCGCACGTGTTTGGCCAGACCCTGGATGAGAAGTCCGCCGTCGAAGCCTTTGTTGATGACTTTGTTGAGCAGCACCATGATGTCGCTGACCTTGTTTTCCAGACTCAGGTTGATAATCTGGAAGTAATTCTTAGAGTCGAGCACGTTCAGGTCCTCAATCACCTTTTCGTATGTGATGTTGCCTTGGCAGAACGAGGCAGCCTGGTCGAAGATGGAGAGAGCATCGCGCATACCGCCATCGGCCTTCTCGGCAATAACGTCGAGGGCCTCTTTCTCGTAGGTGATACCTTCCTGCTCTGCCACATGCATCAGATGGTCGACGGTGTTGCGGATGGTCATGCGCTCGAAATCGTAGATCTGGCAACGGCTGAGGATGGTGGGGAGAATCTTGTGCTTCTCGGTGGTGGCGAGAATGAAGATCACATGTGCTGGCGGCTCCTCGAGTGTCTTCAGGAATGCATTGAAGGCTGCGGTGGAGAGCATGTGAACCTCGTCGATGATGAATACTTTGTAACGGCCTAACTGCGGTGGAATGCGTGTCTGCTCCATGAGCGTCTTGATATGCTCCACGGAGTTGTTGCTGGCAGCGTCGAGCTCGAAGATGTTGAGAGAGCGCTGCTCGTTGAACGACTGGCACGACTCGCACGCATTACAAGCCTCGCCGTCTTCCGTCGGGTTCTGGCAGTTGATGGCTTTGGCGAAGATACGGGCACAAGTGGTCTTTCCCACGCCTCTGGGACCGCAGAAGAGGTAGGCATGTGCCAGCTTTCCGCTCTTCACCGCGTTCTTCAGTGTCGTGGTCAGCGCCGCTTGTCCTACGACAGAATCGAAGGTCAGCGGACGGTATTTCCTTGCTGAAACGATGTATTCCATACTTGTCTTTTTGATAAATTGTGGTGCAAAGATACAAAATAATTGAGAATTAATAATTAAGAATTAAGAGTTTTTTGTAACTTTGCAGCCAAATACGTGAAATATGAAGGTATTGACAAGTATTAAGGGTTTTGCGCTCCGCGTCTGGCACTCACAGCTGTTCAAGTATTCTGTGGTGTGCATCATCGGCGTGCTTATTGTGGGCTTTCTCGATGAGAGCAGTTTCTATAGCCATTTTAAGAATCTGGAGCGCATCGATGAGTTGACCAAGGAGACGGAGCGCTATCAGAAGGAGTTTGAGCGCGACCAGGCTCAGATACGTGAGCTCGACAGAAATCCGAAGGCTATCGAGAAGATTGCCCGTGAGCGTTACTTCATGAAAGAGGATAATGAGGATATCTTTATCCTGAGCGATGACGATCGTGAAGCAAAACCAATCGTAAAGACTGATGAGGCAGCTGAGTAAGGTTCAGAGTTGGGTGCTCGTATTGGGAGCACTGTTGATGGTGGTAGGAGCCGGAACCTCGTTGCTGGGGTGGGGTGGTTCACCTTATATATATAGTATAGGAGCCGTTGGCTTTGTGTCGATGCAGCTTCAGCAGCGTTATGAGGGCACGAACTTCACCATCCGTCGGCTGCGCCGTATCATGATTCTGAGCGACGTGTGCTTCCTTCTGGCAGCTGTGCTGATGTTTGCCAATATGGGAAATGTGTTCGGTCTGAGCCAGATCACCTATGTTGAATATATATACAATAAGTGGGTGATTGCCCTGCTGATTGCAGCCGTGTTACAACTCTATTCTACCCATAGAATCAGTCATGAACTCGAGAAAGAGGCAAAAAAACTATAAAAGATTGCGCATTTGTTTTAAAATGCGCAAAATTTTTTTTATTCTTCAATATATCGTTGTATTTTTGCCGGACGAAACTAATTATATATGAATAAGATTGTATACGCATTTGTAATCATAGCAACACTCACATCGTGTGCAGAGTCGTATTCGATTCAAGGATCATCGTCGGTGTCGTCGCTTGATGGCAGCAAACTTTATCTGAAGACGGTGAAGGACCAGGAACTGAAAAACATCGACTCGTGCGACGTGGTGCATGGAAAATTCCGCTTTGCAGGTCTGCTCGACACCGTGAAGCTGGCAAATCTGTATATGGATGACCAACCACTGATGATGCCTGTCGTCATCGAGCAGGGGGAGATAGAAATCCACATCGACAATACCAGTCGTACCGTCAGTGGGTCGCCTCTGAATGAGAAACTCTATCATTTCATCAACCGTCACGATCAGATAGGGAATGAGATGAATGAGCTGGCCCATAAGCAGAGTCAGATGCTGCTTGATGGCATCGACGAGAATACCATCAATCGTCAGCTCACCATCGAGGCCGCCCGTCTCACTCAGCAGGAAGACAGCCTGGTGACGAACTTCATCGTAGAGAATTTCGATAATATCCTGGGTCCTGGTGTCTTTATGATGGTCACCAGTGGCTATCAGTATCCTGTGCTCACCCCTCAGATTGAGGATATCATGAGTAAGGCGACGAAGAAATTCAAGGATGACCCCTACGTGAAGGAATACTATAGGACAGCGCAGGAGATTCAGGCCCGTCAGAATGGACTGATCGATGACAGTCAGTCACAGGCCGCGCCACAGGCTGCCCCTGAGCCCGAACCTCAGGCTGCTCCAGACTCCCTGCAAGTGCCGCCACTCAATCTGCCACAGGAATGAAGACCCTGATACAAGGCGGAACACTCGTCAACGAAGGGCACTCCTTCGAGGGCTCCATCATCGTAGAGGATGGACGTATTTCGCAGATTTTACAAGGACATATCTCTCCCGAAGCATCTTTCGATGAAGTGATCGATGCTTCGGGATGCTTCGTTTTACCTGGTATCATCGACGATCATGTGCATTTCCGTGAGCCTGGCCTGACGGAGAAAGCTGATATTGATACCGAGAGTCGTGCGGCAGCGGCAGGTGGTGTGACCACCTATTTCGATATGCCCAATACCGTGCCGCAGACAACGACTATCGAGGCTCTGGAGGAGAAGCAGGCTTTGGCTCGCGAGAAGAGTCATGTAAACTATGCATTCTTCTTTGGCGCTACTAATAGCAATACGGATCTTTTTGCTCAGCTCGATATTCATCGCGTTCCTGGTATCAAACTGTTCATGGGTTCCTCGACGGGGAATATGCTTGTTGATCGTCGTGAGGCACTGGAGCGCATCTTCTCTTCGTCATCAATGCCTATCATGACCCATTGTGAGGATACAGCTATCATCAACCGCAATATGGCCGAGGCCAAACAGAAGTATGGTGATGATCCTAAGGTGACCCATCATCCTGAGATTCGCAGTGAGGAGGCTTGTTATGAGAGCACCCGACTGGCTGTGGAACTGGCTCTGAAGTATGGGGCTCGTCTGCATGTGGCCCATCTGACGACGGCAAAGGAGTTGGAACTTTTCTCTTCTCACTCTTCACTTCTCACTTGTGAGGCCACCGTTTCACATCTTTATTTCTGCGACAGGGATTATAACGCTTTGGGAACCCGTATCAAGTGTAACCCCGCCATCAAGACCCAGCGCGACCGTGATGCCTTGCGCGAAGCACTTAACGACGGACGAATCACGGTCGTTGGTACCGATCATGCGCCCCATCTGCTCTCACAGAAGGAGGGCGGTTGTGCACGGGCAGCCAGTGGCATGCCGATGATTCAGTTCTCGTTGGTGACAATGCTCGAACTCGTGGATCAGGGTGTGCTCACCATCGAACGCCTTGTGGAACTGATGTGCCATAATCCAGCCCGTCTCTTCGAAGTGCGACAGCGTGGTTTCCTCCGTGAGGGTTATCAGGCAGATATTGTACTGGTTCGTCCTGATGCAGGATGGACGGTGACAAAGGATGTGATTCAGAGCAAATGCGGTTGGAGTCCGATGGAGAATCACATGTACCTCTGGCGTGTGGAGCGGACTATCTGCAACGGATATACTGTCTACAATCAGGGTAGGGTGGACACCAGCTATATCGGACAGCCAGTAGCTTTCAGATGATACAGACTTACGATATTTCCCAACTTCGGCCCTACATCAACTGGCCTTACTTCTTCTTTGCCTGGCAGGTGAAAGACCCGTCGGAGAAAGAGCGGTTGCGTCAGGAGTCTGAGGTTTTTCTCGATACGTTGGAAGGGAATTATCATGCACATGCACTCTTTCTGCTGCTCGATGCTTATAGCGATGGGGATGATATTATTGTGTTTCGAGGAATGAGGAACGAGGAATGTGGAATGAGAATACCTTGCCTGCGCCAGCAGCAAGGCGAGCCTCCCTACCTTTGTCTCGCAGACTTTATCTGCCCTTTAAACAAATCTCATTCCACATTCCACATTCCACATTCCACAAAAAGCCTTCCACATTCCACAAAAATCGGCCTTTTCGCCACATCAGTGGATATGGGGCTTGAGACCGACTTTTCGTCTGATGCCTATCAGAAGATGCTGGCGCAGTTGTTGGCCGATCGTCTGGCTGAGGCTGCTGCTGAACGCGTACATGAACAGGTTAGAAAGGAGTTCTGGGGCTATGCCAAAGATGAGCAGTTGACCATTCCAGAGATGCTTATCGAGAAATTCCAAGGCATTCGTCCCGCTGTGGGTTATCCTTCTCTGCCCGATGCAAGTCTGAATTTCATTCTCGACGATTTGCTTGATATGAAACAGATCGGTATCCGACTGACTGAGAGTGGTGCGATGAAGCCCCATGCCAGCGTCAGCGGTCTGATGCTGGCTCACCCCAAGGCACATTATTTCTCTATTGGAAAAATAGGGGAAGACCAGCTGCGAGACTATGCCCGTCGTCGTGGTCTTCCCATAGAAGTATGTCGCAAGTTCCTTGCTGCTAATCTCTGATTATTTCTCAAGTGGCTTTCCTGACATCAGGAGCTCTACCAGCGGACGATCCTTATAGGTGTGGCGCTGCTGATCCCAGAAACCGAAGTCGGCATCATAGCACCAAGTGGTCCAGGCGATGTTGAACTCGTCGAGTACCGTCAGCATATCACGAGTCCAGTTGTAGGCCAGCTCACGGTCAACGGGCTCATAGACACCCCACTCACCACAGAACAGCTGCAAGCCGTATTTCTTCGCAGCCTCAATGGCATCCTTGAACTGTGCACGGATGGTATTGATGTCCCACACCTGCTCCGTATATTGCTTCAGTTCGGGTTTGATCTCATCGGGGGCAGCATCGTAATCCTCCTTTGTCACAAGCACGCCAGGATAGTGCACCTTTCCTTTATAATATCTGCCGATGGGCGCCCACCATGCACCGTAGTGCGTGAGAATCATCGGGTTGTAGTAGTGGAAGGAGAGTACGATGTTCTTGTCGCCCTCAGGCACTTTCAGATACTTCATCGTCTCGTGACCCTGCCAGCGGTTTGATCCGATGACGAGTGTACGCTGAGTCTCTCTTGAGCGGAGAGCTTTGTGTACCTTGGCCACAAGCTGGTTCCACTGCTCGTGCTCATCAGCTACGGGCTCGTTCATAAACTCATAGGCCACCCAGTCGCAACTGCGATCCTTCAAGAAATCTGAGAGCTGGTACCACAGGTTGATCAGATCCTGCTGTGCCTTCTCTGAGGTGAAGAGGGTATTTGCATTCTGTCCGTCTTCGTTGACGGCATTGAAATAGTGCGAACGGATGATGTGGAGGTCTACGATGGCGCGGAGGTTGTGCTTGCGGCTCCAGTCAAGAGCGTTCTTCAGCAGTTCCCAGGCCTCTGGCAGTTTGTTGCCCTGCTCATCCCAGAACTGTACCTCGTCGATGGGGATACGTACGAAGTCGAATCCCAGTTCTTCTAGACGTGCGAAGTCGTCTTCCTGAATGTGAAGACGCCGTGCCTCACCGCGCTGCTCTGACTGCGACAGCCAGTGGCTGATGTTTGTACCGCGCTTGATGCGGAAGTTATTCACCTTTCCTGCCTGTGCGAAACAAGCTGTGGAAATGAACAATGCCATGACGATCATGGCTAGTTTGAAACTATTCATTCTCATAATCTTTAGGGTTTAAGTTATTCTGTGTTATTGTGCTCTGAGGGTCAGTACAACAATCTCGCCAGTAGCACCCAGGCGGAAGGGAATCAGTCCGCCAAGGCCTGCTGTGACGAAGAGCTTCTGTCGTCCTTCTTCATACCATCCCCAGAACTCCTTGCCTGTTAACGACATAGGACACCAGCCGAAGATGTTGAACTGCATGGCATGGGTATGTCCGCTGAGCGTCAGTTGGGCCCTGCCGTCGGGAATGATCTTGCGGCGCCAGGCTGAAGGGTCGTGTTCGAGCATCAAGACGAAACTGCCGTCGGGCACACCCTCTAATGTTTTGGCGATATCACCTTTCTGAGGGAAATGCTTGCCGTCGCCATCGTTCTCCATACCCGCCAGGATAAAACTGGCTGTGTCGCGCTTGATAGTGCAGTGCTCATTCAGCAACATCGTCCAGCCCATCTGTCGCTGGAGCGAGATGATTTCCTTGCAGTTGGCTGCCTTCACGGCCTCGTCGCATCCCAGATAGTTGGCGTAGTCGTGGTTGCCGAGCACGGAGTAGACACCATCCTTGGCCTTGAGCGATGCCAGTACCTCGCGATGGGGATAGAGCTCCGAAGGTTGGATGTTCTGCAGGTCGCCAGTGAAGACGATTAAATCGGGCTTTTGGGCATTGATGCTATCGATGGCCTGCTTCAGTACGTCACTGTTGTGCTGCTGATAACTGCCCACGTGGGCATCAGAGAAAAGTACAATCTTATAACCGCCGAAGGCTTTGGGCAATTCGGGAGAAGCATATTCTATGTGGTTTACCTCAAACTTGTTGAATCCGATTGATGAACCCCAGCCAACCATGCCCCAGATGAGAGGAATGCTGGCGATGCCCGCCAGATTGCCGTAGTTCTTGGCAGGGCGCAACAGTTGTTCAGGACTCTTGAACTTGCGCACGAGTTTGGAACAGCCCTTACCTATAAGTGAACTGAGGATGAAGGTCCACTGTGGAACGATGACGAAGCCTAACAGCAACAGGAAGCCGTAAAGCACGAAAATGTGGTCGTTGTCTGGGATGAAGTCGCGCCCCATCGCCAGATAGATCGCATAAGCCACCATTGCCACACAGGGCACATATAATAACACACGCTTCCACCATACTTTCTTCCGGCAGAAATACCTCAGGTCTATATATAAATAAGGTAGAACGAGAAGCAATAGGAATAAAACGATGTTTCTTGCTATCATTGGTCTGGGTTTTCTACATATCCTTGGTATTCGGGTGTGAGTGCCGACATCACCGACTCATAGGCTTGGCGCATGGTGGTGTCTACATTCTCTGGGCCTCGTCCCACGGGGTAGATGGGTTGGTGGATGGTCAGGGATAACGGATGCCAGTCAACGAGATTGATGAATCCCCTCGTACGTGGCAGTACGTCGAATGAGCCGTTGATGGTCAGCGGCACTACAGGCAGCTGCAGTTCATCGGCAAGTGCAAAGGCGCCTTTCCTGAACTTACCCATGTGCCCCGTAAACGAGCGGGCTCCCTCGGGGAATACCGTCACACTGTAGCCCTCTTGCAGAATCTCACGGGCGGTCTCATAAGTTTTCTGGATTTTCTTCGGACCACGCTTGTCTACAAATATCTGGTGCGACTTCCTGCAGGCATAGCCTACAAAGGGAATCTTGCCAAGCTGGTATTTCATCATCCACTTGAAGTTACGGCCCAGATAGCCGTAGATCACGAAAATGTCGAAGATGCCCTGGTGATTGGCTACGAACACGTAGCTTTGGTCACTCTCCAGATGCTCTTGTCCTTCCACTTTCATTGGCAGCAGGAATGCCTTCATGATGACCTTTGCCCACCAACGTCCAGGGTAGTAACCCCAGAAGTGACCGTCACCGATGGTTGTTCCGATGCCTACCTCCAGTGCTGTGATGATCGTCATGATAATCATTACAGGGAAAGCGATAAAAATCTGATAGATCTTATAGAGAATATTCACAGTTCTAATATATGTTCTTATGTCTATAAATAACTTATGCCTGAATCTTCGGGTATTTTCTCGTCCATCCATCCCAGCGGAGCCGCATCACACCGAAGAACGCCTCACCGAAGATGCCACCTGACATCTTGCTGGTGCCTTCCCTACGGTTCACGAAAATCACACTCACCTCCTTGATCTTAAAGCCGATCTTGTGAGCCGTGTATTTCATCTCTATCTGGAAGCCGTAGCCCTTAAAGCGTATCTTGTCCAGCTCGATGGTCTTCAGCACGCGCCGCTTGTAGCAGACGAAGCCTGCCGTTGTGTCGTGTACCTTGAATCCTGTGACACACTTCACGTATTTCGAGGCGAAATAGCTCATGAGCACTCTGCCTATGGGCCAGTTTACCACGTTGACACCCGATACATAGCGTGAGCCGATAGCCACGTCGTAACCCTCGTCGTGACAGGCGGCATAGAGTCGTGGCAGGTCGTTGGGGTCATGGCTGAAGTCGGCATCCATCTCGAAGATATATTCATAGTCGTGTGCCAGAGCCCATTTGAATCCTTCGATGTAGGCGGTGCCCAGCCCCAGTTTGCCAGAGCGCTCATGGATAAACAGGCGGTCGCCAAATTCGTTAGCCATCAGGACTTTCACGATACCGGCTGTGCCATCGGGCGATCCGTCGTCGATGACGAGGATATGGAAACACTTTGGGAGGGCAAATATCGCACGGATGATCTTTTCGATATTCTCCTTCTCGTTATAGGTAGGTATGATGACAATACTGTCGCTTGAATGCATAATCTCAGTTATTACGCTGCAAAATTAATAAAAAATCTGCGATAATCTGTTTATTCTGTAGCTTTTTTTGTAATTTTGCACACAATTCGCGATGAATATACAAGAATTAGTAAAATTATACGCACAGTTGCCGCAAGTGTCGGCACTGGCAAAGGAGTTGGGAAAATCTTCGAATAGCACGATTTTCCTCGATGGATTGTTGGGCTCCAGTGCCCCAATGCTTTTTAGCAGTCTGGCCACCAAGTGCCCTTGTCGCCTGTTGTTTATCCTTCAGGATGCTGAGGAGGCTGGTTATTTCTACCACGATCTGGTGCAGTTGATGGGCAGTCGTGATGTGCTTTTCTTCCCCAGCAGTTATCGGCGGGCTGTGAAGTATGCCCAGCGCGATGCTGCCTCTGAGATCCTTCGCACTGAAGTTCTCACACAGCTCAGCGCCTCGCCCTCCACACCCATCCCTCCGCACTCCTCCCTCCACACTCCTCCCTCCTCGATTTATATCGTGACTTATCCAGAGGCATTGGCCGAGATGGTTGTGTCGAAACAGACGCTCGACACAAGGACACTTGTGCTTGAAAAGGATCAGACCATCGCTATCTCGGATATCGAGAAGACGTTGCGCAGTTTCGGCTTCAAGGAAGTGGATTATGTCTATGAGCCGGGACAGTTTGCCCTTCGCGGTTCCATCCTCGATGTCTATTCCTATAGCTGTGAATATCCTTACCGCGTCGACTTCTTCGGCGATGATATCGACTCCATCCGAACGTTCGAGGTGGAGGATCAGCTCTCCAAAGACCAGCGTGAGCGCATCGAGATTGTGCCCGAGTTGGCTGTGACAGCTGAGGAGAAAGAACCCTTCCTCTCGTTTGTTCCTAAGGATGTGGTGCTGGTCACGAAGGATTTCCTTTATGTTCGTGATGCTATCGAGCGTACCTATCAGGAGGGCTTCTCTGCCCAGGCGAAGATGGAACAGATGGAGCAGGCTACGGAGATGGAGCAGCGTGAGATTGAGCGCCAGCTGCAGAAGGAGTCACAACTCATTACGGGGGTACAGTTCATGAACGATGCCGAGCCCTTCCGGCGTATCGACTTCGGCCATCGCCCCTCAACTTTTCACTCTTCACTTCTCACTTTTCACTTCAATATCTCTGTTCAGCCGTTGTTCCACAAGAACTTCGACCTGCTCACGAAGTCGTTCGAAGACTATCTGCTGCAGGGCTATCAGATCTTTATACTTGCCGACAGCCAGAAGCAAAACGAGCGCTTGCGTGAAATCCTCGAAGCCAACATATCTCCTTCCACCCTCCACATTCCACATTCCACCTTCCACCTTCCACCTTCCACCGTCTTCACCCCTGTCCAGAACACTCTTCATGAAGGTTTTGCTGATGACGATCTGCGCATCTGTTTCTTTACTGATCATCAGATCTTCGACCGTTTCCATAAGTACAACCTCAAGAGCGACAAGGCCCGTAGTGGTAAGATGGCGCTCACCCTGAAGGAAATTCAACAGTTCGAGATTGGCGACTTCGTGGTTCATGTCGATCATGGTGTCGGGAAGTTCGGCGGTTTGGTTCGTATGCCCGTCACCAATGCGAAGGGCGAGGAGACCTATCAGGAGATGATCAAGATCCTCTACCAGCATGGCGACAGTATCTACGTCTCTATCCATTCTTTATATAAGGTGTCGAAATACAAGTCGCAGGATGGTGGCGAGGGGCCTCGCCTCTCTACATTGGGTACTGGCCAGTGGGAACGACTGAAGGAGCGCACTAAGAAACATATCAAGGATATCGCCCGCGATCTCATCAAGCTCTATGCCAAGCGCCGTCGCGAGAAAGGCTTCGCCTTCAGCCACGACAGCTATCTGCAACATGAACTCGAGGCCAGTTTCCTCTATGAGGACACCCCTGATCAGTTGAAGGCCACGCAGGATGTGAAAGCCGATATGGAGATGGCCAAGCCAATGGACCGTTTGGTTTGCGGTGATGTGGGGTTCGGCAAGACCGAGGTGGCAGTGCGCGCTGCGTTCAAAGCTGCTACCGATGGTAAACAGGTGGCTGTACTCGTGCCTACGACGGTACTTGCCTATCAGCATTTCCGTACCTTTACCAGTCGTCTGAAGGATATGCCTGTTCGTGTGGATTATCTGACGCGTGCCCGTAGCACCAAGCAGACCACTGCGCTGCTGAAAGATCTGGCCGACGGTAAGATAGATATTATAATAGGTACGCATAAACTCATCGGCAAGACGGTGAAGTTTAAGGATCTTGGCTTGCTCATCATCGATGAGGAGCAGAAATTCGGTGTCTCTACGAAAGAGAAACTGCGCCAGCTGAAGTCGAATGTCGATACACTGACGATGTCGGCTACGCCTATACCTCGTACCCTCCAGTTCTCGCTCGTTGGGGCTCGTGACCTTAGCGTCATTCAGACACCGCCCCCCAACCACTATCCCATTCAGACGGAGATACATACTTTCGGTGCAGAGATTATCACTGATGCCATCAACTTCGAGATGTCTCGCAATGGGCAGGTCTATTTCGTGAACAACCGCATCAGTCAGCTGCAGGAGATTGCCGATATGATCCATAAGTATATCCCTGATGCCCGTGTGGCCATCGGACATGGACAGATGAAGCCCGAAGAACTCGAACAGATCATCCTCGACTTCTCTAACTACGACTATGATGTGCTGCTCTCCACGACGATTGTCGAGAACGGCATCGATATCCCCAATGCCAACACCATCATCATCAATGGTGCCCATAACTTCGGACTCTCAGACCTTCACCAGATGCGAGGACGAGTGGGGCGTGGCAACCGCAAGGCTTTCTGCTATTTGCTGGCACCTCCGCTTGCAGCACTTCCTGTGGATAGCCGTCGCCGTCTCGAAGCCCTCGAGAACTTCTCTGATCTTGGCTCTGGTATCAATATTGCCATGCAGGACCTCGATATCCGAGGTGCTGGCAACCTGTTGGGTTCCGAGCAGAGTGGATTCATATCCGATCTCGGCTACGAAACCTACCAGAAGATCCTCAACCAGGCCATGGCGGAGTTGAGGAATGAGATGGATTTTTCGAGGAAGGAGGAAGGAGGAAAGAGGAAAGAGAATACTCCTGCCTCAGACAAATCTCCTTCCTCCTTCCTCCTTCCTCCTTCCTCGGGTTGGGTATCCGACTGTGCCCTTGAGTCTGATATCGAGATGTATTTCCCTGATCAGTATGTGCCTAGCGATTCTGAGCGTATGCTCCTCTATCGTGAACTCGACAATCTGGCTGGCAGCAACCACCTCGACAATGATCTTGAGGCTTATCGCAGACGCTTGGTCGATCGTTTTGGTGCTATCCCCGATGTGGGCGAAGAGCTGATCAATGTAGTGCCTCTCCGTGTGCTGGGCAAACAACTGGGCATTGAGAAACTTATGTTGAAACAGGGAAAGATGTTCCTCTATTTTGTCAGCAATCCCGATAGTCCCTATTTCCAAAGCGAAGCCTTTGGGCGCATCCTCGACTACGTGTCGCGCCATCCCCGTCAGTGCAACTTCCGTGAGGCCAACGGCAAGCGCTCTGTGGTCATCTCTTCTGTGCCCTCAGTTATCGCGGCTCTGACAATTTGTCGTGAGATTATGACAGATTGACATGAAAAATTCTATTGGCATCTTACTTGCATGTTATCGTGTGAAAGCCAAAAGGTAATCACTAAAAAAGATAACATGTATAACCATTTAAAAATAGAATTAGGAGGTAAAGATTATGATGCCAGTAATGAGAAGTAACAGTTGGATTCCTAGTGTATTCAATGATTTGTTTGATACGGACTTTATGCCGAAGGCAAACTGCACGGCTCCCGCTATCAATGTGAAAGAAAGCGACAAGGCTTATACCGTTGAGTTGGCTGCACCAGGCATGAAAAAGGAGGACTTCAACGTGCATATCAATGATGAGGGTAACCTGATCATTAAGATGGAGAGCAAGAACGAGAAGAAGGAGGAAGACAAGAACACCCGCTATCTGCGTCGTGAGTTCTCTTACTCAAAGTTCGAGCAGACGCTGATCCTGCCTGACGATGTAAAGAAGGAGGACATCTCAGCCAAGGTCGAGCATGGTGTACTCACCGTAGAGCTCCCCAAGATCGTTGAAGAGAAAGTCAAGGTATCACGCCAGATTGATATCGCATAAGCAAAGGTTTTTTTGGTTGGTTTAATTCAGAGCGGATGTGCCCCAAATGCGACACATCCGCTCTTTACCTTTCGCCCTCGTCTTCTGTTAGAGCCGTTCCATCCAGCGCGATAAGAACACATCGCTGATGGAGTAGGTTGTTTTTCTGATTTCACAAAATGTGTAACACAAAATGTGTATTAAGTCTATTTCTTCTGTTTCATCCGTTCGTAATACTCGGCTGTGGCAGTGAAGAACACGTCGCCACTTGAGTTGAGGGCGGTCTCGACAGAGTCCTGAACCACACCGATGATGAAACCTACGCCAACAGCCTGCATCGCTATATCGTTGCTGACACCAAAGAATGAGCAGGCCATGGGGATCAGCAACAGCGAACCGCCAGCCACGCCAGAACAGCCACATGCTCCCAAGGTGGCAATCACACAGAGGAACAAGGCGGCTCCAAAAGTCACATCGATGCCCATCGTGTGCGTGACGGCCAGGGTCATCACCGCAATCGTCACTGCTGCACCATCCATATTGATGGTGGCTCCGAGAGGGATGCTCACGGAATAGAAATCCTCGTCGAGCCCGAGTTTCTTGCAGAGAGCCATGTTGATGGGGATATTCGCTGCTGATGACCTGGTGAAGAAGGCGTTGAGACCACTCTCCTTCAGACAGGTGAACAGCAGCGGATATGGATTTTTCTTGAGCATAAGAAATGATATGAAGGGGTTGGATATCATGGTGTTAGCCAACATACAACCCACTAACAATAACAGCAGATGGCCATAAGTGGTGAAAATGTCAAGACCATTCTCGGCTACAGAAGAGAACACGAGTCCGAAAATTCCGAAAGGCGCAAACTGGATAATCCATTTCACAGCCAGTGTGATCACATCAGCAAAGTCTTGAACCACGCTGATGGTCTTCCCATTGGCCACCAGTTTTAGGGCGATGCCCACGATGATAGACCAGAACAGGATGCCGATGTAGTTGGCATTAGCCACAGCCTTCACAGGATTCTCCACCATGCTTATCAGCAGGTTCATAAACACATCTACCAGCGATTTAGGGGCACTTCCATTGACTGCTTCCGACAGGTTGAGCGTTATAGGGAACAGGAAGCTGCCCACTACAGCCAGCAGCGCAGCAACGAATGTGCTGAGCATATAGCGCGAGATGACTATCTTGAACCTGGGGCCGAGACCTCCGCCAGCCTTTGCTATCGATGCAGACACCAACACAGCCACCAAGACAGGCGCAATTCCCTTCAATGCACTGACGAACACCTGTCCTGGAATGTCAAGGAATGTCCACTGCGGCACGATCAGTCCGAATACAGCACCAATCACCAGCCCGACTAAGATGCGCAGCATCAAACTCGTATCAGTCCATCTCTTAAGAATTGTCTTTATGCTCATGTGGAATGACGTTTTTATTGTTGTTTGTCGAGTTCTGCAAGGTTTTCTGCAATCATTTCGTCAGTGACGGTGTAGTTCTGCAGATCGCCCTTGATAAAGGCTTCGTAGCTTGGCATGTCGATGAGTCCATGACCAGAGAGGTTGAAGAGGATAACCTTCTCCTCGCCAGTCTCCTTGCACTTGTTGGCCTCGCGGATGGTAGCTGCGATGGCATGGGTGCTCTCTGGAGCTGGGATGATACCCTCCGTGCGAGCGAAGAGCATACCAGCCTCGAAGGTTTCGAGCTGTGGGATATCGACACCATGCATGTAGCCGTCCTTAATCAGCTGGCTGATAATCATGCCGGCACCATGATAGCGCAGACCGCCAGCGTGGATGTTTGAGGGCTTGAAGTTGTGACCCAGGGTGTACATGGGGAGCAGTGGGGTATAGCCTGCCTCGTCGCCGAAGTCGTAGCGGAACTGGCCTCGTGTCAGCTTAGGACAGCTGTCGGGCTCGGCAGCGATGAACTCGGTGGTCTTGCCGTCTTTCAGGTTGTGACGCATAAAGGGGAAAGAGATGCCACCGAAATTGGAACCACCACCGAAGCAGCCGATCACGATGTCGGGATACTCGCCAGCCATCGCCATCTGCTTCTCGGCCTCAAGGCCGATAATGGTCTGGTGGAGACCTACGTGGTTGAGCACGGAGCCCAGAGTGTATTTACAATTAGGTGTTGTGGTGGCGAGTTCGACAGCCTCTGAGATGGCCGTTCCCAGTGAACCAGAGTGGGTAGGATCCTTTGTCAGGATGTCCTTTCCTGCACGGGTAGACATCGAGGGAGAACCCTCAACGACGGCACCGAAGGTACGCATGATCGAGGAGCGGTAGGGCTTCTGCTGCATGGTGATCTTCACCTGATAGACGGCACAGTCGAGGCCGTAGATCTTGGCAGCATAGCTGAGGGCAGCGCCCCACTGGCCTGCACCCGTCTCGGTGGTGACGTTCGTGGTGCCTTCCTGCTTGGCATAGTAGCACTGGGGCAGGGCAGAGTTGATCTTGTGTGAACCCAGCGGGTTGGTACTCTCGTTCTTGAAGTAGATATGGGCGGGTGTGCCGAGTGCCTCTTCAAGGGCATAGGCGCGTACCAATGGGGTAGAACGATAGTATTTATACTTCTCGAGTACATCCTCAGGAATGTCGATCCATGCATGTTCGGTATCCAACTCCTGTACACAGCATTCACGAGGGAAGATGTGTGCGAGGTCGTCGACACCAAGCGGTTGCTTGGTTACTGGATGAATCGGTGGCATTGGCTTGTTGGGCATGTCAGCCTGAATGTTGTACCACTGTGTAGGAATCTCACTCTCTTGGAGGATGAATTTTTTTTGTTTAGCCATAATTATAAAGTTTAGGATTGGTTATATCCGTGTGCAAAGGTAATAATTTAAATTAAGAATTAAGAATTAAGAATTAAGAAAATTGCAATTTTGATATGATTTTTATGATTTTTGTAACAAACTGTCGAGAAACTCCTTGGGCTGGATGCCAAATTGCTTCTTAAAGCAGGTGGAAAAATAGCGCGGATCATGGAATCCGACACTGTAGGCGAGATCGCTGACTCGGAGGGTGGGATCCTCCTCAGCCATACGGCGGGCTTCCTTCATACGGACATCGCGGATAAAGGCCGAGACGTTCATGCCAGTGATAGCCTTTAATTTATTATATAAGGTGGAAGCACTGGCACCCATGTCGGCAGCCAGGGCGTCACGGTCGTAATCTTCATCTGCCAGATGCTGGTGTACGAACTCGAGCACACGGTTAACGAAAATCTCCTCGGGGGTCAGGGGCTTGGCCACCTTTGGGCGGACTTCCTCGCCTGCCTCCTGACTGCTTTCGATCTGGATGCGCTTACGGTTCTCGATGATGTTGTCGATGCGCAACTTGAGATCTTTCAGACGGAAGGGCTTGGTGAGGAATTCGTCAGCGCCAGCCTCGAGTGCCTGCTCCTCGTCTTCCTCATTTGTCTTGGCCGTAAGCAGAATGATAGGCAGGTGGTTGTAGTTGGTGTCGCCCTTGATCGTACGCGTGAGTTCGAGTCCATCCATCTCAGGCATCATAACGTCGGAGACAATCAGGTCGAGTGCCTTGGTTTGGACGATCTTCAGTGCCTCAGCACCATTCTTGGCTATGTAGACTCTATAGTAGGCCTTCAACAGCTGTTGCATGAGCATCAGCAATTCGAGGTTGTCCTCGACAATCAGCAGTTTGTAGTTGTTGTCATTATCGGAGTTGTTGTCTGTATCGGCATTGATATCTGGAACGATGCTTTGGAAGTCGACAATGGTATTCTTGGGGATGTTGAAGTCGATCTTATGCTCTTCGTCGATCTGCTCGGGCTTGAAGGCTTCCTTGTAGATGGGCAGTGTGACGGTGAATGTGGTGCCCTTGCCCAATTCGCTCTGACAGTCGATGGTGCCTTGATTCAGATAGACAAGGTCGCGCGTGAGAGCCAGTCCCACACCAGTGCCGATGGTGCGTTGCTCACGGAAATCCCCGACATAGAAGCGTTCGAAGAGGTGTTGCAACTTATCGGATGGGATGCCAACACCCGTATCGCTGACGACGATCTGGATGTGATCATATGTATAATTCGTAGTGGCCTTGATGCTTACCTCACCATTTTCGCTGGAATATTTGGCGGCATTTGAGAGCAGGTTATAGATAATCTTATCGAGTTTGTCGGTATCTATCCATCCCATCATACTCTCGGGCTGACAGGTGATGGTGAATTTCATCTTCTTCTTGAGGAGGAGTGGCTCCAGACATTCTGCTGTCTCACGGATATATCGCATGACGTCGCCTTGGGTTACCAATAACTTCAGTTCGCCGGCCTCTGACTTGCTGGCCTCGAGGATCTGCTGCAACAGTCGCACCATGCGCTGGATGTTGACTTGCATCAGATCGTAGTCGTGGCTATAGTCAGGTTCCTCTTCCCTGAGCTTATCGACGGAGGCGGAAATCACGGTGAGGGGTGTGAGCAGTTCGTGGGTGATATTGGTGAAGATGGCATTGAGCTGTGTACGCTCTCGGAGTCGTATACTACGCAGGTAGGCGTTCCTTCCTAGCAGGAAGAAAATAATCATCATTGCCATGATGGCCAGTGCTAATAGAATCCGATAATCCATTTATGGTCAGTATTTCTATGTGCAAAAATAGATAATTTCCGTGAATAACCAACATTTTTAGGTAAAAAAGTGATGATTTTGGGCTAAAAATGTTTAAAAATCATGATTTTAGGTGGAAAATCCGCTAAATAACGCATTTTAAACATCAAAAAACGCTTTATGAACATGACTTTTCGAAACTAAGTGTATCTTTGCAGCAGAAAAAGATTTTAATGGTTAAGGTTTATGGTTGATTAATTTAGTTTTTTAAGTAAGTTTTTATGAAAAAGGCTCGTTGTGAAACGAGCCTTTTTTGATGTGATTATGTTTGAAGAGGTTCCTTATTTCAGCAATTCTTCAATCTGCGCCTCAATGTTGGCGATATTCTCCGTTGCTTCGAAGCGTGCAACGACCTGTCCCTTCTTGTTGATAAGGAACTTGGTAAAGTTCCATTTGATGTCGGGCTTCTGCTTGTAGTCGGGATCAGCCTTTGAGAGCATGTCCTCGAGGAGGGGAGCAATCTGATGGCTCATATCCCATCCTGCAAAACCCTTCTGCTCCTGAAGGAACTTGTAGAGGGGATCGGCATCTTCACCATTGACCTTGATCTTCTTGAAGCGGGGGAACTCTGTGCCGAAGTTCAGCTTGCAGAACTCATGGATACTCTCGTCGGTACCAGGAGCCTGCTGTCCGAACTGGTTGCAGGGGAAATCGAGGATTTCAAAGCCCTGTGCATGATACTTCTCATAGAGTTTCTCCAGTTCGTCGTATTGAGGGGTGAATCCACACTTGGTTGCTGTATTGACAATCAGCAACACTTCATTGGCGTACTCTTTCAGAGATACGTCTTTGCCTTTTCTGTCCTTGACAGTGAAATCGTAAACGGTTTTCATTTCTTATTTTATAGACGTGTTAAGTTCTTGGGTACAAAGTTACAAAAAAGAAGTGAAAACACGAATGTTTTCACTTTTTTTCACTACTTTTTTTAAGTAAAAAAAGACGCGTCATTGGCATATGCAACTACCAAGAACGCGCCTTTATAAATTTGCGGCTATAATCTTACTTCTTCGCAGCCTTGACTTTCAGTCGAGCCTGCTTTCGCTCGGCAAACTGAAAGCAAGCTTTCGTATGCTCTTACTTCTTCGCAGCCTTACCGTAGCGGCTCATGAACTTATCAACACGACCTGCGGTGTCAACGAGCTTGCTCTTACCAGTGTAGAACGGGTGAGAGGTGCTGGAGATTTCGACTTTTACCACCGGGTAAGTTTCGCCTTCGAACTCTACAGTATCATTTGTCTTCGCAGTAGATTTCGTAAGGAACATATCGCCGTTGGACATATCCTTGAATACGACGGGGCGATAGTTTTCTGGATGAATACCTTTTTTCATTTTGAGTTAAATATTAATGTGATAATTACAATTTTCGCATAAAGCGGGTGCAAAGGTACAATTATTTTTTGAATTCCGCAAACTTTTTGCCCCTTTTTCTTTGTACGCTCGTTTTTTTGTGGTATATTTGCAGACATAAAAATACGTTTTATGAGAAGAATCTTGTTATCATTGTCATACCTGCTGTTGATTTCTTGTGGCAGTACTGCACGCCCTCAGCTGGAAGAAGATGCTTATGCCATTGGATTCTATAACTTGGAAAATCTGTTCGACACCTGTCATGATGCAGGGAAGAACGACTATGAGTTCCTGCCTGATGGTGCGAATAGGTGGACGAGTAAAAAGTATGTCAATAAACTGCGCAATATGTCTCGTGTGCTTTCTGAGATGGGTACGGACCGGCTGTCCCAGGGATGTGCTGCCATCGGTGTGGCAGAGGTGGAGAATGCCAAATGCCTTGCTGACCTTTGCCAGCAGGAGCCACTGAAAGTCCGTAATATCCATTATGTACATGTTGAGGGACCTGACCAGCGTGGTATCGACTGTGCGCTGCTGTATGATCCTGCGCGCTTCACTGTTAGGAATGTGCGTCTCGTACCTTATATATATAAGTTACCCCAAGATGCCCATCGTGCCTCTCGTGGTTTCCTCATCGTCAGTGGAACAATGGCTAATGAGCATGTCACGATTATTGTGAATCATTTGCCCTCACGTGGAGCTGACCCCTATTATAGAGAAGAAGGTGGACGACAACTGAAGGCCGTTAAGGACTCTTTGTTGCGTGATGACCCCTCTGTAAAACTGCTGATTATGGGTGATATGAACGATGATCCGCAAGATGCTTCGATGTCGAAGTGTCTTGGTGCAAAGCGTTGGCAGAAAGATGTTGGCGAGGGTGATTTATGGAATCCTTGGTGGAATGTGCTGGCTTCCGGCACTGGTACGTTGAGTTATCAGGGTTCATGGAATCTGTTTGACCAGATTATCCTTTCGCCATCGCTGATTCGCCCGCAGCAAGGAACGCTGGGATATCAGGACTGTGAGGTGTTCCGCCGTAACTATCTGATTCAGAAGAAAGGACGCTATCGCGGTACGCCGCTGCGTACGCATTCCGGTGGGGAGTGGCTCAATGGCTATAGCGATCATTTGCCGACAGTGGTCTATCTGCAAAAGTGACGTCGGATGAGTGAATTGGTTGAGAGTCATCCCTTCAAGCCGTTCTTGCCGGCAGATGCCAAGTTGCTGATGCTGGGTACTTTTCCGCCTGCAGAAAAACGTTGGTGTATGCGTTTCTACTACCCGAACTATATCAATGATATGTGGCGCATCTTCGGGATTTGCTTCTTCGGCGATAAGAACCATTTCGTATTGGAGCAAGAGAAACGCTTCGACCTTGAGCGGATTATCCCATTCTTGGAAGACAAAGGTATTGCGCTCTTTGATACGGCTACCCGCATCCGGCGCACAAGAGACAATGCCTCGGATAAGGACTTGGAGATCGTGGAACCGACGGATATCGATGCATTGTTGCGACAGATACCAAAATGCAGTGCCGTTGTGACTGCCGGACAATTGGCTACCGATGTGTTCTGCAGCCATTATGGTGTAGAAGGACCAATAGTCGGCGGATATGTTCCGTTCTCGTTGGATGACCGTGAACTTCGATTGTACAGAATGCCTAGCAGCTCACGGGCTTATCCGATGAAGTGCGAGCGGAAGGCGGAATTATATGATGTTGTATTCAAATACCTGAAACTATGACAATAATTGGAATCGCTGGCGGTACCGGTTCTGGCAAAACCACCGTCGTAAAACGCATTGCCAAGGCGCTGCCTCCTCACTGTGCAGCGGTAGTACCTCTTGACTCGTATTACAATGACACGACAGATCTTACGCCTGAGGAGCGAGCAGCCATCAACTTCGACCATCCTGATGCCTTTGACTGGAAACTGCTGACGGAGCATATCAAACGGTTGAAGAATGGGGAGGCTATCGAGCAGCCTACCTATTCCTATATAGAGAGCAACCGTCAGAAGGAAACCATCCACGTGGAGCCGAAGCCAGTGATTATTATCGAGGGCATCATGGCGCTACACTATAAGAAACTGCGTGACATGATGGATCTCAAGATATTTGTGGATACCGACGACGATGTGCGTCTGATCCGTAACATCCGTCGTGATGTTGTTGAACGTGGACGTACCGTTGATATGGTGCTTGATCGCTATGAGAAGGTGCTGAAGCCGATGCATGAGCAGTTTATTGAACCCACCAAGAAATTTGCCGATCTCATTATCCCCTGGGGCGGCGACAATAAGACCGGTATTCATATTCTCAAGACCTATATCGAGGGAATCGTGACAGGAGTCTAAGGCTTGTCTTCTATGGTTGGGAGGTTCTTGTCGAGGGCATCTGAAACTGAGTTCGTGTCCTCAATGATCTCCTCTATAATCGGCGACTCCTCAGCTGCGGCTTCCTGTGCCTGACGGAACTTGCGTCTGTCATTATGAAATTTCAGACTATTGATCATTTCCGTGACGCCATAGAGCAGAGAGCACCAGCCAAGTACCAGCATGGCCATATTGGCAGGAGCCATAGGCTTGATGATGACGTAAAGCCCAATGAGCAGAATCACAGAGGGGAAGACCCAATAGCCAAATCCCACCTTGCCATATCGGCGGGCGTTCACCAGACTCATGTATTGATTGATGGCGCCAAGTATCAGTATGCCGCCGATGATATACATCAGTGCGGTAATGAATACGTTCGGCGTCAAGGCGAGTAAGGCACCAAGTATCAGACTTCCTACACCAACGATAGGAAATGTAGGTTGTGTACCGGCTATCACATTGCCTTCAGCATCTGTAATCTTATATTCTGAAACGTTTCTTCGGGCGTTCACATAGACTATCACGGAAATGAGGCCCGACAACAGAAACAGGATGCCTATGGCAACCGTCATCCACGTGACAGTATTATCCGGATACTTTATTAATAAAATACCAATGGCAATAGCGCTAATGGCACGAAAAATAGAACTTTGAAATATCTTCATATCAGTAATGTCTTAATTTTATCGATGCAAAAGTACTAAAATATAGCGTAAAATACAAATAATATATGTATTTTTGCACAAAATTTAAAAGATGATGACAAGTTTATACTTAATGCGTCATGGCGAGACGGTGGATAATGTAAACCAGATCATGCAGGGACAGACGCAGGGCGAACTGACTGCAAATGGTTTCCGTCAGGCTTCCCAAGTGAGTGAAGAATGGAAGGATAGGCATCTGGATGCTATTGTTGCCAGTGACCTGAAACGTTCCATTGTAACTGCGACTGTGATTGCGGCACCTCATCATCTGGATGTCATCACGACACCACTCTTGCGGGAACGTGACTGGGGTGGTTTTACGGGCCGGTATATCCCAGAGTTGAAGCATGAGGTGTGGCCTGATGATATAGAGTCATTAGAAGACCTCCTTTCCCGGGCAGGGGCATTTCTTGACTATGTCAGAGAAACATTCCCAGGAAAGGAGGTGCTTGCTGTTGGCCATGGCATCATCAACAAGGCAATTCAGGCTGTGTATTACGGCAAGGCCATGAATGAGATACAGCGTATGATGAATGCTGAGGTGCGTGAGCTGAAGCTGTGAGCCTAACGGTGCCCTCCGAGTCCGCCACCATGTCCATGACCACCGCCGTGAGATCCTCCGCCGAACGAACCACCGCCATGAGATCCTCCACCGAACGAGCCGCCACGAGATCCACCTCCGTGGAAGCTTCCGCCGCCGAATGAACCTCCACTACGTGCGCTGCCTCCGCTGAAAGAGCCACCTCTGTGGGATCCACCAAAGGAACCGCTCCCACTGCGTGAACCACTGAAGTTTCCGCTCCCACTTTGTGACCTGTTGAAGCTTCCACCGCCACTGTAGCCATTCTCGCTTCTGTGGCTACTGCCGCGATTGCCGCTGAAGCTCCCACCGCCACCATAGCTATTATCTCTTCTGTTGCTATTATCACGATTGCCGCTGAAGCTCCCACCGCCACTATAGCTATTATCTTTTCTGTTGCTACTGCCGCGATAGCCGCTGAAGTTACCGCTACCACTGTAAGATCTGTTATTGCCGATTCTCCTGTTGTCCATGCCACGATGGCCAGTGATGCGGGTAGAACTGTTGCGTGAGCCGCGGAAATCACCTCTGTTCCAGCGGTCGTGCATACCGAAATGCTCTCTGTGAACGACGCGGAAATGGTTGGTGTGTGCGTGATAGTAGCCGCGTCCGCCATAAACGTGCCATGCATGTCCGCCTCTATAGGTAGCATAGAAATGTGGGCGTCCGAAGTAGAAGTAGTCACGCCTCGGGTAGTGGCGATAGATGCCGAAGTGCCAATAGCCTGCCTCCCAGTAGAGTGGGCGATAGAAATAGGTGGCTGCAAGGAATGCGTTCCATTGCCAGTCGAGCAATATGTAGCTCAGATCGAGGTTACGGCGCTCCCAATAGGTACCAAACACGTCGTCACGCCCTGTTACACCCATCAGATAGTCAAGGTTGATTTCGTATGCAGCTTCGTACTGTTCGTCTGTCAGGTTCAGCTCATACGCCATCTTGTCGGTGAGGAACAGGGCCTCGTTGCGGGCCTGCTCATAGCTCATGGCGTTTGCTGAAATGCTGAATGTCAGCATGGTCAGCAGTGCGAAAAACATCTTCTTCATAATCGTATCATTTTTATCTGTTTGACATTCGTTGAGTTGATTCACGATGCAAAGAAACAACAAATCCTGCAAACCTGCAAAGGATTTTCCCTAATCCGACGGGGATTTTCCCTATTCGTGGGGTTCTTGACAGAAAATGATGACGAAGAAGGTCTCTTTTAATACTTGTCGAAACTCCAGGTCTGACTGTTCTTGCTGATTATCAGCTTGTCTGAGGTAAGCGATTCGATCTTTACGCGGATGTCGTTGAAGGGCTTGAAGGCATACGTATCCTCAACAAGGATAGTGTCGGCTACATTTCCCTCGATGGAGTAGCACTGAATGAAAAGACTGTCTCCTATATGTTGGAAATTTCCAAATACCTCGTCGTCTGGCAGACAGCGAATCCATGTGATAGAGCCAGAGAAACTGATATATTTCGTATCTGAACCCACCATGCGCCATTGTCCAAGCAGGTCGCCAGCCTCTCTTCCCTCCTGACAGGATACCAGGAAAAGGCCGATAAACAGTATGATAGACTTAAAGAATCTTGCCATGATAACCGATT
>JAEEGH010005296.1_pt1 | contig 32556 bp, 27 predicted proteins | sample 9134181 | NCBI WGS metagenome assembly JAEEGH01 (sample SAMN16246544, study PRJNA631951) | gut metagenome | biome: gut microbiome; feature: rumen; material: DP-attached | host: Bos | place: Iran: Karaj | collected 2018-10
ACAAGTCCCTCATTGTAGATATTCGGCTTCCAGTTGTTCGGGCGCTCTTCGCCGACACCGATGCGGCAGCCGTCGCCGATCGAAACATTCTCGGCGATAATCGCCTTTTCAACGTAAGTTCCCGCGCCGATAACGGTTCCCTTCATAATGATGGAATCGCGCACCACGGCGCCCTTCTCAATCGTAACGCCCTCGCCGATGACGGAGTTGTGCACCTCGCCGTAAACCTCGGTGCCTTCGCCGATAATCGCGCGGTTAATCACAGCGTCGCCTGCAATGTACTGCGGCCGAATCATATCGCTCTTCGTATAAATCTTCCAGTACTCGTCGTACAGGTCGAAAATCGGAACGATATCAATCAATTCCATGTTGGCCGCCCAGTAGGAACTAAGCGTTCCGACATCCTTCCAGTACCCGTTGAATTCGTATGCGAATACACGGTCGCCGCGGTTATGGCAATACGGAATGATATGCTTACCGAAGTCGCAGCCCTCCTGATCGGAAAGCTTGATCAGCGCTTCCTTAAGCACCTTCCAGGTAAAGATATAGATACCCATTGAAGCAAGATTGCTTCTCGGATTCTTCGGTTTCTCCTCGAACTCGGTGATGCGCATGTCGCTGTCGGTGATTACGACACCGAAACGGCTTGCCTCCTCCCACGGAACCGGAATCGTCGCGAGCGTAATGTCGGCGTTATTCCGCTTGTGGTAGTCGAGCATCTCCTCATAGTCCATCTTATAGATATGGTCGCCGCCGAGCACCAGAACATACTCCGGATTATAGTATTCCATAAAGCGAAGGTTCTGATAGATGGCATTGGCCGTTCCGGTATACCACTCCGCATTCGTGCTCTTCTCATACGGCGGCAGGATGGAAACACCGCCGATATTGCGGTCCAAATCCCACGGAATACCGATTCCGATATGCGTATTGAGCCGAAGCGGCTGATACTGCGTCAGCACGCCGACCGTGTCCACGCCGGAATTGATACAGTTGCTTAAAGGGAAGTCAATGATGCGGTACTTGCCTCCGAAACCGACTGCCGGTTTCGCCACGCTCTGCGTCAGAACCCCGAGACGGGATCCCTGTCCGCCTGCAAGAAGCATGGCTATCATCTCTTTTTTAATCACGCGATCACCCCTTACTGCCGAAATAACGTAATTTCGGAAAATGTAATGTATCTATTATAATATCACACGCGCGAAAAAAAGAAAACCGATTTCGGAAAAACATTGTTTTTTTACAAATTCATGCTATAGTAAAAGAGGATTTTGCGAAATATTAATAAAGGAATGCAATATATGTTTACAATCGACCTACAAAAACCGATTCACATACACTTTATCGGCATCGGCGGAATCAGCATGAGCGGCCTTGCCGAACTGCTTCTTAAGCGGGGCTTCACCATAAGCGGCTCCGACCGGACTAAGAGCGATCTGACCGAGAATCTCGAGCGGCTGGGCGCAACCGTTTATTATTCGCAGGTTGCCTCCAACTTAAGCGACGACATCGATTTGGTTGTATATACCGCCGCCATTCACGAGGACAATGAAGAATATGCCGCAGCTAAGGCGAAAGGCCTTCCGATGATTGACCGCGCCGAACTCCTCGGTCAGCTGTCTGCCACCTATCCGATTTCCATCGGCGTATCGGGAACGCACGGCAAGACAACGACAACCGGAATGCTCGCCACCATCCTGATGGAGGCGGAGCAGGACCCGACCGTATCTCTCGGCGGACGCATGCCTTCCCTCGGCGGAAACCTCCGCATCGGACATTCCTCCGAGTTTCTCTTCGAGGCCTGCGAATACACCAACAGCTTTTTAAAATTCCATCCGAGTGACGCGCTGATCCTTAATATCGACGCGGATCACCTGGATTTCTTCAAGGATATCGACGACATCCGCCATTCGTTCCATATGTTTGCGGAACGGATCCCCGCGGACGGACACCTGATCATCAACGGCGAGATTCCGAACCTCGACCGGTTCCTCGAAGGACTTCACGGCTCGGTCGACACCTACGGGCTTCTTCCCGAGGGCGTCGCTCCTTCCGATTCGCCGTACCGCTACACAGCGGCCAACATCACATTTGACGATATGGGCTGCGCTTCTTACGACCTGTACCGTGACGGTGTGTTCGTAGACCGGATTACCCTTTCGGTCATCGGCATCCACAACGTCTCCAATTCCCTTGCCGCCATTGCGGAAGCGTATCTTCGCGACATTCCCGCGGAAGTCATCAAGCGGGCGCTTCTTTCCTTCACCGGAACCGAACGCCGCTTCGAGAAGAAAGGCGTTCGCGAAGGCGTCACCGTAGTGGATGACTACGCGCACCACCCGACCGAGATCGCGGCAACGCTTCGCGCGGCACTCGGCTATCCGCACAACCGCCTCTTCGTTGTATTTCAGCCGCACACCTTCACGCGTACGCTGGCGCTCCGAAAGGAATTCGTTCAGGCGCTCTCGATCGCGGACGTGGTTGTCCTTGCAGACATCTATGCGGCACGCGAGGTCGACAGCGGCGAAATCTCCTCCCGGGATCTGGCGGAGGATCTCCGTAAAATGGGCAAAGAATCGTATTATTTTCCGTCATTTGAAAAAATCGTCGAATTTCTGAAAAAAAATTGTGTCAACGGCGATTTGTTGATAACTATGGGGGCCGGGAACGTAGTAAACGTCGGCATTTCCCTGTTACAAAGTTAAATCTATCCACATTATCCACAGCGTATACGACAATTATCGTTGTGGATAATTTTTTGGGGCGGTTTATGCGCGGTCCATACCATGGAAAGTCCCGATTTTCCTTACTTTTTGAATTGTGGATAAACGCGGCGGCGACGCGCGGGCTCCTTGTTTTATCCACTCTATCAACATTCAAATTCTACGGGATTAGGCTGTGTTTCCGCCTATTTACAAACCCTTTCGGCTGGGTTATAATGTGGACGCTTGGGGTAAATCTGCCCCAAAAACCGGATAACTTTCAGTTATCCAATGCCGAATAGGGGGCTCTTTTCCATGTGCACGATCGGGTTAATCTCGAAATCGAATCCGAACACCGTAACGGAGATTCCGAACCGCTTCATCGACGAGTTTATGGTCGAGGCGAACGGGACCTACGTGAAGGTTTACCTGTATCTGCTGCGCCATCTGGAAGAGGGCATGGACTTCTCCGTGTCTGAGATTGCCGAGCTTCTCGACTGCACGGAGAATTTCCTGTTCAAGGCCCTGAATTACTGGACCAGACAGGGCATTCTCGAGTATACGATGTCCGGAAACGGGACGGTTGAGTCCATCAACCTGGTTGACCTTGCTGATTACCGGCCGAAGACCAGACGCGCCGGCGCTTCGGTTTCCGTTGTTTCGAAGAAGAGCGCCGCTCAGAGCGTTTCGAAGCGTCTTAACGAAGAGTCCGAAGAGACTGAGGACATCGCAGTTCCTGCGAGGAAGCCTGAGAAAACTGCCGTTCAGAAGATCGACATCGACGCGATGGCCGAGGACGAGAATGTTCCGTTCATTCTCTCAACGCTTGAGCAGTATTTTGCAAGACCGCTCTCAAGAGAAGAGTCGGACACGGCGCTTTACATCTACGGAGGACTCGGATTCTCCTGCGATCTTCTTCTCTTCTTATACGAAAAATGCATCGACGCAGGCAAGACCTCGTCGAAATATATCAATAAAGTAGCGCTTTCCTGGAACGAAGCCGGAATTGCCTCCGTGGAGGATGCCGAGAATTATCTTCTGCTAAACGGCGAGGCGTTCGGCGCTGTCCGCGAAGAGTTCGGGCTCTCCGGCTCCCTCGGCGCTTCCCAAATCCGGTTTCTTAAGACCTGGGTCAGAGACTGGCACATGCCGACGGAACTTATCCGGGAGGCCTGCTCCCGCGCTATGCTTCGTAAGGGCGCAAGCTTCAATTACGCGAACAGCATCCTGAAGAGCTGGCACGAAGCCGGCGCCGTTTCGATCGCGGACGTAGAGCGTCTCGACGAAGCGCACAAGCTTGAAGAAGACAATAAGCACAAGGCGCCTGCTGCCAAAGCCGCGGCGCAGAAACCGAACCGCTTTGATAATTTTACGCAGCGCGAGTACAGCGCGGCTACGATGGCCGAGATTGAGAAGCGCATGAGAGGGAAAAAATAAAATCGCAAGAGCTATTGGAAGTTGCGAAGCGACAGCCTGAGTTTTGGCAATTTAGCAGTGACTTGCCGGGGCTATGGCATTTTACGCAAGGAATACGGAGGACACCCCATGGGGCTTACCAACGCCGAATACGACGCTATCCTTAGAGAATATGATGAGAAGCAGTCACAGGACCGAAGAGAGCTTGCGGCGCGCAGGGAGAAGGCATATGCCGCCATCCCGGTGCTTTCCGAGCTTGACGAGCGGATTGCTTCGAATTCCGTGCGTGCCGCATCGCTCGCGGTGCGGGGCGATGACAGCGCTATTGAAGACAACCGCCGTATTATCGAGATGACGATCTCCCAGAAGGCGCAGCTGCTTCGTCAGGCGGGATTTGCTGAAAACTACCTTGAAATGCAGTATCAGTGCCCGCTCTGCAGGGATACCGGCTATACGGAAGACGGCAGCATGTGCTCCTGCTTCAAGCAGGCGATCATAGACCGCTACTATCTGGATCCGGGCCGGAAGGAGCTTCTTCTTAAGGAGAAGTTCACCGCGTTCGACCCGAGCTACTATTCCGATGAAACCGTCGACGAGACCACCGGCGATACGTACCGCGAGGTTGCAATCGACGCGTATCGGAAGGCTTACTCCTATGTGGAGCATTTTGCGGACAATAAGCGGAACCTGCTGCTGACCGGATCCACCGGCGTCGGCAAGACATTTCTCTCGAACTGCATTGCGGGAGCGCTTATGGAGCAGGGCTATACGGTGCTTTACATGTCCGCTTTCCGGCTGTTCGAAATCTTCGAGCACTACCGCTTCGGAAACAGCGACGAGAGCCGTCAGGCCGGCCGCGATTTCGATATGATCCTCGACTGCGACCTGCTGATCATCGACGACCTCGGAACCGAGATCGGCAACAGCTATACGGTTTCACAGCTATTCATCTGCATGGAGGAGCGTCTGCTTCGGCAGAAGCCGGTGGTAATCTCCACCAACCTGAACATGGATCAGATCCGCGCCCGCTATTCGGAGCGCATCGCGTCCCGCCTGTTCAACAATTATCAATACATCAAACTGATGGGTGACGACATCCGCGTCCGCAAGCTCTTTTTGGAGGGCAGCCCGGACTAGAATCGTCCCCTTCACATAAAATAAATCAACACGGAGGTATCCTATGTCTGAAGAGGAGAAGAGATTGGTTGAAAATGTGTCCTACGGCCCGATGGGAATCATTGCCCTCGAAAGCAGCAAGACCATCGGATCCATGGTAAACGATTGGATCGTATCCTGGAGAAACAACCGTGACTCCAAATACGCCAACACCCCCGATCACGACCGCTATCAGAGAGACTCCTACCTGATCAGCGCCAAATGTCCCCGCTTCGGTTCCGGTGAAGCCAAGTGCATCATCAACGAAACGATTCGCGGCCTGGACATTTACATCCTCGTAGATGTATGTAACTACAGCCTGACCTATAAAGTCTGCGGGCAGATCAACCACATGTCTCCCGACGACCATTTCGCCGATCTGAAGCGCGTTATCAGCGCCATGAGCGGCAAAGCCGCCCGGATCACGGTCATCATGCCGTTCCTTTACGAGAGCCGCCAGCACAAGCGTTCCGCGAGAGAATCCCTCGATTGTGCCGTAGCGCTTCAGGAACTTGTAAACCTGGGAGTGGATTCCATCATCACATTTGACGCGCATGACGCGCGCGTACAGAACGCGATTCCGACCCGTTCCCTGGAAAATGTGACACCTACCTACCAGTTCACGAAGGCTCTGCTCCGCGACGTTCCGGACATCAAGATGGACAGCGAGCACCTGATGATCATCAGCCCGGACGAGGGTGCCATGAACCGCGCCGTTTACTTCGCGACGATGATCGGAACCAACATGGGAATGTTCTACAAGCGGCGCGATTACACGCAGGTTGTGGACGGCCGCAACCCGATCGTGGCGCACGAATTCCTCGGCACGGACGTGCAGGGCAAGGACGTCATCGTCATCGACGATATGATTTCCTCCGGCGAGAGCATGCTCGACGTTGCCAAGGAACTTAAGAAGAGAAATGCCGGCCGCATCTTCGTATGCGCGACCTTCGGTCTCTTCACCAGCGGCCTCGAGAAATTCGACCAGGCGTACGAAGAAGGCCTGATCAACCGCGTGGTTACGACGAACCTGATCTATCAGACGCCTGAGCTTCTGAAGCGCGAATGGTACTCCAGCGCTGATATGAGCAAGTACATCGCCCTCCTGATCGACGCCCTGAACCACGACGCCTCCATCAGCGAGTTCCTGAACCCGACCGAACGGATTCACCGCATCCTCGAAGCGCACCGCAAGGAGCAGAAGAAGAAAGAGAAGGCGGCTGCCAAGAAGACTGCTGCCAAGGGAGCAGCAAAGAAAACAGCAGCCAAGACAACCAAGACGGCTGCCAAGACTGCTGCTAAGAAATCTGCAAAGTAGACTTAATTACTTAATCATGTAATAGTGCGGGGTGTCGTCCTCATCATATACGAGGAACACCCCGTATCCTTTTTCATCGGCATCGTGGCCGGAAACGACATTCGTGCCGACCACATTTAAATGATCATCGACGAGGTCGTAGGTCTTACCGTCATCGGAAACGAGTGCGTAGCCGTGATAAGAGAATCCGGTTGCGTGGCGGTAGATTGCGACCTCGTTATCATATTGGTCAATGTATCCCCATCCCGAGCCGTTCGCATACTCTACCAAAGTATACCGGTTATCAATCGTCGGCTGAACATAAGCCTCCTTATACTTGACACCTTGTATCTTCTCATGGAAGAGTTTGTCCGGTTCCGGAACGTCATTAAGATCCGGAAGCGTTAAAGTCTCTGCATCTATGGCGAGAACCTCGTCACCGTAGCGGTCGGTGTCTGCATAACACATCATGAGGTACCTGCGCTCCCGCATGAACCGAAAATCAAGTGCCCTGCCATCGCTGAAATCCATGTCGGGCGTCAGTTCGCCGATTATACTTCCCCGCCGGTCGTAAAGCCAGATTTGGCATTTTCCGTCCGTAAAATAACGTAAGGCTAAGAGCGCCAGCTCACTGTTCGCAAGGTCTCCCGGGCTTAACGTAAAGAAACCGATTCTTTCTACGCCCTCAGGGAAGACCTCGATTCGGTTCACCTCTCTGTGATTATAATCGTAAATGACGAACAAAAGCTCCTTGCGATTGGCGCTTATAAGCGTATTATCGAAAAATGAAACGAAGTATCCCGGATCACATCCGGCGTCTTTCAGCCACTCCAGATCAATTTCCGTGCAGGTAATCTTCTCGCCTGCGGTTGCCCCGCAGGTGCTGCATGTCTGCGGCGCGGTTGTAGTCCGATTCTGCCAGGTATGCCCGAGCGCCTCACCCTCAGTCTTTCCGCAAGCCGAGCAATGTTTTGCCTCTTCGCAGGTCGCGTCGACCCATCGGTGGCCGAGGGCAAAGCCTTCGGTCTTCCCGCACTTCGAGCAATGCTTTGCCTCTTCGCAGGTTGCGTCGACCCATCGGTGGCTGATGCAGCATCCCGGAAGCACCAGCATCACAAGCAATACACATAATAATCCGACTGTCTTTTTCATTACGTCCCCCTTCGCAAGTTTTCTAAAATTATAATATGTGACGGGTTTGTCTGTCAATGGAAAGGGAGCCGGGCGCATAAGAAAAGCGGTTACATTTTTCGACGTAACCGCTCTTTGTTTGCTTATTCAGTTATAACATCTACCGGAACAGGATGTCCGTCTGCTCGTCCTGCTTCTTGCGGATGAGCTTCACGATGATTGAAATGAGGATAAGCAGGACAAGCGCGCCGCCGATCCAGATAAAGATGCACACGCCGAAGAACTGCGGATCAAATTCCTGATGGCAGACCTTACAGACTTCCTTCTTCTCCTCCGGAACGACAATCGTTTCCTCGGGGATCGTAGGCAGGTTCTCAGGTACAATCGTCGGAGTCGGAGTCACGGTTACGTCTTCGGTCGGTGTTACGGTCACATCGCCGGTAGGCGTCGGCTCCGGGTCATCCTCCTCGATGCCGAGCTTCAGCGTATTGGACATCGTGCTGTTCAGATCTCCGCACCACTCGCCGCCTACGCCGAGATGCTGCTCAATCCAGATAATCGCGTAAACCTCAACCGCGTCGCCGTCGTTATACTCTTCGTTGTCCTTCAAAAGCTCCTTAATCGGCACCTGCACCGTTCCGGAAACCGCGTCGCGGTAGAAGCGCACCCACTCCCCGTCTTCCTGATGGAAGCGGATGCTGTAGACAAGCTGCGCGAGACCGCCGTAAACTTCCGTGCGCATCGCATTTTCCTCAAATTCCGCAGGAATCGATGCAGCAAATGAGAGGATGTCTCCGGTCTCCTCATCGCCCTTTATAATCTGAAGGTCGGACAGCTCCGGAACCGGAATGTCCGAGTTTTCCATGTACGGATAGTACTCTTCCACACCTTTGCCGAAGGAGGCAACCGGTGACCAGCCGCTGAAGTAATAGTTGCGGAGGTTCTCCTCGTCGTTGTCCTCGGTTACCACGGCGTAGCGCACGCGGATGTAAAGCGTATGCTCGTCCCAGTTCACATAATAGTGGCCGGACTCTTCATTAAGCGTCAGCTGGTCTTCCGTGAGCATGTCCTTCCAGCCCTTTGCGTAACCGAAACCGTTCCAGGCCTCATTCTTCTTGTCTTCCGGATCGCCGAAATCCTCGAAAATCACCTTGGAGCAGACGTTTTCGTTGCCGGGGTCGACATCCAGATAAGCCCAGGCGCCGGCGAGCACGTGTCCGTCCGGATCCTCGCCGTCCGTATCCCAGTAATCGTCGTAATGCCAGCCGTTCGGGTCGTCAATCGCCCAGTCAATCTGCGCCGTCAGCTTAAGCGTCGCAAGACCGTTCATCGCGATGGCCTGCGTGCGCTTATCCTGTGAAAGGGACTGGAACTCCTTCATAGATGCGTTCAAGGTAAATGCGGCATTCACATGCTGCTCCGTCACATCGTCCGAAAGCCGGTCCAGAAACGCGTACTTCGGCGCTTCCAGAACGAACGGCAGATTCGCGTTCGCGAGGCTGTCGTCATCCGCCTGACTGCTCCCGAGAAGGGGCGCATCCCCATCGGTCGTGTCATCCTCACCGTCCGCAGCCATTGCAGAAACGCCGAGAAGCGACGTCAGCAACAGCAAAATACATATAATACTTAAGAACCTTTTCATGGTATCCTCCAAATAATCTCTCCCTGTAAAACCCATTCGGGCGGGCACTTTGATTATTTCACAAAAAACGAAAATCGTCAACCGGAAGCGCGCAATCCGCCTGTGTAGATTTTGTGAAGAGGGTTATCGAAACAAACTATCCGGTTTTATTATGTTTTGAACTACTTCGGAATACTCGTTTGTTTTCAATCCGTTAGATGTGATTAACGTGATATGAACCGCCTTTTTCGTATGAGCTTCCTCGATAAAGGAATCCGATTTGTTAATCAAATCGTTTTTATAGGCTTCATCTATTTCATACTCTGCGTCCGTGCATTTCATTTCGCAAAGATTTATCACGCCATCCTTTCTGTCAATCAGCAAATCAATCTGTGCACCGCCTTTTTTCTTCCTGCTTTTCCAGGAATACTCCTGACTTTCTATCCCCTGAATGCCTAAAGCGGTCTTTATTTGCATAACGTGGAGCAGGCAAACCGTTTCAAAAGCATTCCCTCTCCATGCATAGTATCCGGGGGATTTCAAAAAGGCCTGCCAGCTTTTTATCTTTCCGTCATGCAGAATATTCAGACAAAACATTACAAATGGATCAATCAGTTGATAAAAATGTCCGTTCTTACGGCTTGAGAGGTTCTCGTATCGTCGGATAAATCCACATTGCTCCAATTCCCGAAGCGCCTTTGTCAGCCCCTCACCGTCAGAGACTCCGGACTCCTCCGCCAGTTCGGTCCTTTGCATTCCCCTTTTCACTTTTGCGATTGTTTCAATAATTCTTATATGGTTATTCGGGTTTTTAAACAATGATCGGAACAACTGTTCATATTCATTATGAAGGTCACCCCTGTCGTCAAAAATCAGACTGTCAATATTCTGCGCAAGACTCATCCTTCTGTCGTACAGATTCAGATAATATGGTATTCCGCCAAATACCATATAGCACTCAATCATATTATCACGGCTTAAACGAATACCGTTGTTTTTGTAAAAATCCTCACATTCGCCCAGACTGAAAGGATTCACATGAATCTGCCTGGTTGCCCGGTTGTGGAAACCTCCCTTATCATTCAGAATATTGTTAATGATCCAAGATGTGGCTGATCCGCAGGCTATAACCAAAAGATCCTCCTGGGCCGATCCCCAACTGTTCCAGAAAAAATCGAAGGCGGATTTAAAATCCGATCTCGCCGTATCCATCCAGGGAACTTCGTCAAGGAACACCACCCTCTTTCCGCTTGAAGGATCACGCCAAATGCTCTTATCCTCCAAAATCATCCGTAGCCGCCGAAATGCTTCAAACCAATCGGATGGTATCTTTTTGGTCTCATCTCCATAAAATGTCAGAGATTCATTGAATGCCTTCAACTGGTTACGGGTTCTCTCATCCGGAATCCCTGTCGTATAGAAAGAAAACCGTCCGTTAAAGAATTCACGGATTAGAAAAGTCTTCCCGACACGGCGTCGCCCATATACAACTAAAAACTCCGCCCGCTTCGACTTAAGACATCCGGCTATAACATCCTGCTCTCGCGTTCTTCCAATGATGTTCATGCGCCACCTCCCATATAATCTGCTGAAACCATCTTCAAAAACACGCTTTCAGCAGATTATATGGTATGCATTATGTTATAATCTGCTAAAATCAATTCAATTGTATCATTTAGGAAAGCCTTTTGCAAGTTTGTTTCCCATCTGTTTCATAGTTTTCTTCTTCATTCAATTATACCCATTATACTCTTTTGCTTTGGGTATAATGGGTATAAATCGCCAGTTTAGGTTTTTGGAAGAGGCTCAAGGGTTCCGAATCCGGGAATAGACCGTAACGGTAGACTTACAGGTTCCGGATCCGCTCAATCGCCTCTACAGTGGCCTCGTAATCGCCGAATGCGGTCAGCCGGAAGTAACCTTCGCCGCTCGGACCGAAACCTGCGCCGGGCGTACCGACAACATTCGCCTTATCAAGCAGATAATCGAAGAATTCCCAGCTCGTCATGCTGCCCGGAGTCTTCAGCCAGATGTACGGAGCGTTCTTGCCGCCGGATACCTCGTAACCGGCATCGGAAAGGCCCTTCAGGATGGTTGCGGCGTTACGCATGTAGTAATCCACAAGCCCGCGGATCTCCTTCTTGCCCTCTTCGGAATAAACCGCTTCGCCGGCCTTCTGCACGATATACGGAGCGCCGTTGTATTTGGTGCTGTGACGTCTTGCCCAAAGGGTATGGATGGCAACGCCGTCGCGAACCAGGTCCTTCGGAATTACGGTAAATCCGAGGCGCACGCCGGTAAATCCGGCATTTTTCGAAAACGACCGAAGCTCAATCGCGCAGGTGCGCGCGCCGTCGCACTCGTATACGGAATGCGGAACGTCCTCATCGCGGATGTAAGCTTCATAAGCGGCGTCGTAAATCAAAACGGCACCATTCTCATTGGCATAATCGACCCACTTCTGAAGCTCCGCCTTCGTGATGGTCGAACCGGTGGGGTTGTTCGGGAAACAGAGATAAATCATATCCGGTATTTCCGCAGGGAACTGCGGCAGGAAGTTGTTCTCCCTAAGGCACGGCATATAAATTACACGGCTGTAACGGCCGGTTGCGGCGTCGAACTTACCTGCGCGTCCCGCCATGACATTCGAATCCACATAAACCGGGTAAACGGGGTCGCAAACCGCGATGCGGTTCGACGGATCGAACAGCTCCTGGATGTTGCCGGAGTCACATTTGGCGCCGTCCGAGACGAAGATCTCGTCGGCAGCGACATTGCATCCGCGCGCCTTATAATCATTGTCCGCAATCGCGTTCCGCAGAAAGTCATACCCGAGATCGGGCGCGTAGCCGCGGAACGTCTCCTTGTGCGCCATCTCGTCAACCGAGTCATGCAGCGCCTTAATAATCGTCGGCGTGAGCGGCTGCGTCACGTCGCCGATGCCGAGCCTTATAATCTTCTTGTCCGGGTTGGCCGCGGTGAACTCTCTAACCTTCTTCGCAATCGTAGAGAAAAGGTAGCTGCCCTGCAGCTCCAGGTAGTTTGCGTTGATTTTAAGCATATGGGGGTCTCCTTGCATTCCAAAATTCCAGGGTCATTATAACATATGAGAGGGGATATGGATACTAATTTCTTTCGCAAGAGAAAAAGGAATTATCTCGCCCTGTCTCGTTCGCTTATAAGCCTGCTCTTCATGCATATAGTCTACGATTTCTTTTGCACTATAGTTCTTAAACTTATCAATCACGACGTCCAGGATCTTCTTCTCTTCTTCACTCAGTATGTCATAATTCATACCTTCAGTTGGGTAGATATGCAGCATCGAGTCATAGTTTACACTCTCTTCTTCCTGAACATTAATCCGTTCCAGGTTCATAAGGCTATAATGCCCGATAGGAAGCGCTCCCATTTCATTATGGCGGTAAATCAAACCCGTCAGAGCCTTTCCCCACGTCTTGTAAGAAAGGGCATCGACATACCAGAGCATCTTCATCAATTTTACTTTAAATAGATTGGATACTCGTTCGGCGATGTAAGAAATCGCCGCTTCTATCTTATCCACATTGAGCATTGTATAGCCGTTCGAATCTGACGGCCCGTCATACTTAGCATACTCTCCTTCGAAAGCTTTCCGTGTCAGATACTCCTTTCCGTATGCGTACATCTTCTCCAGTATCTTCAGTCGGATTTCATCTCGCTTCGTATCCGTAAACCCGGATGAATTCTTCTTCAGAAACTCCAACGCCTGAAAGGGATTGTCCTTCACCAGCCGAAGCATTGTATCATATGCCTCATCCTGAATAGCTTTGCTTTCATACCGTGAAATCGTAGCCTCACCCCATCCAAGCAGCCGTGACAGGTCAACTTGCGACAGGCCATAATCCTTCCTTATCTCAACGATTTCATCCGACGTTAGCAAACCATGAGCAACCCGGTAAGCATTGCGCGCGTTTAACAGGTTCTCGTTCAGCATCGCGCCGGTTTCATACTCGCTTTCATCCTCCGAGGCATTCGCGCAATACAGATATCGCTCCATGTAAGCAACCATTTCATCCTTTATCCGCGCCGTAGTATTACGCTTTCTTTCCTCAACTTCATGCGTCTTTCCGCAGATCGGACAGTTCATATAAATTGTTTCAATTAGAATTCCGTTAGCCATAATATCACCCTCCTAGCTTCTTCACGCGTAAGGAAACTCCATCCGTTCCCTGGCATAGTGAAAAGACACACATAAGACCTGTCTCTTTTCCTCTCCCTTGATCTTCATCTTTATATACACCAATTTACCTTTTATTGTATATTCCGGGAAAACAGCATAACCGTTCCGAAGGAACGGCATGCTGTTCCGCTCCGAGCGGCATGTTGCCGCAGGTTAGCAATCAGTTGCTATGGTTGCCGCATATCGCGGCCATTGCATTCAAGGCGGTACGCCTTGGATGTCATCCTGCTTAAGCACGCGTCCGCGTACGTATTGTCCTTGAAGAAATCCCACCACCGTTTTACCGGGAACTGGGAAACAATCATCGTGGACTTCCGGCAGTCACGGCTTTCGATGACTTCAAACAGATCTCTGCATTTGGCAACATCCAGTTCCATCAGGCCGAAGTCATCGATGACCAGCAGATCATAAGAGGCCATCTGGTTCACATAGTCATAACTGCTGCTTGCCATTCTGGCTTTCTCGCTCTCCTGGATTAGTGTATTGGCCCGGATATACCTGACTGTATGCTGCTGATGGAGTGCTGCAATACACAGGGCATTTGCGATGTAGGTCTTGCCTGCACCGGCACTCCCGGTGATGAGCAGGTTCCTGGCATCACGGACCCATTCGCATTTCTGAAGCAGTTCGATCGTATGGGTATCCAGCTGACGGTCCGGCTCATAGATGGAGTCGTCAAAATCGGCTTCCGGATATTTCAGTGTTGCCTTCCGGAGCATCTTGTTAAACTTGGTCGTCTGACGCTGGTCCCACTCGTAGTTGATGATGTCCGTGATACGGTCAGAGAAGGATTCCAGATCGCAGTTGGGGTTCAGGAACTGCTTTTCCAACGCTTCCGCCATGTGGGAGAGCTTCAGTTTGAACAGTCTGTCCAACAGGACGTTCTCCTCCGTCGACAGAACAGGATTGTATGTATAGTTCTTTTGTATGTAAGCCATGGGATCACCTTTACTTGTAGAAGTCCTTTCCGCGGATGTTTTCATGGACGGGAAGCGAGTCTGACGGGTATGCCCGTCCTTCCTGCATCCGCCCCAGCACCTGCTTAAACGTTTTATACTTGCAGGAATTCATCCGGATACACTGACGCGCAGCTTCTTCCACAATCCCATGAGGCAGTTCCTTTACGGAGTGCAGGATCCCTGCGCAGGCGTTGTAAGCCTGTTCCTCATGCTTCTGCGCCTTGAGCAGTCGATCAATGTATTCGGACAGGTTCGGACCGAATACGGAAGCCCACCTCCGATAGTAGTTGCCATCCTTGGCGTTGACTTCTTTGTAGTAAAGATGTTCCGGCTTCATGTGGCTTTCCTCCGTGATATACCGGGGGAACTCCTTATAAGCCCTTTTGTGTTTGCAAAGTAACCGGTTGTACCGGTCACAGATACGGATTTCGGATGCGGTTGCCTTTATAATTGCAGGTTTTCCGCAATGGGTGTAAACTACGGAGTAGTAGTGACCATCATACTCGACGTGGTAATTGTCCGGGATCCTTGTGACCGCCTTGTAGTCGCATACCGCGAAGTTTCCGCCTGGCAGTGGGTTCATACACGGTCTGTCGTACTTCTCAAAGGCTTCCATTCTGGAATACGGCCTGTCTTGAAACTGCTTCGAGTTGAGAGTCGCTACTATCTTTTTGGTCTCGGCATTGATCGCCTCGAAAGAAGTGTAGCGTTGTTCTTTCAGTTTCTCGACAAGATGTGTCTCCAGATACCTTACATGGTTTTCCACCGTTGGTTTCCCTTTCGGTTTCCTGGGCGGTGAAGGAAGTACGATGACTTCGTAGAAATCTTCCAGGTCGGAGAATGCCGACTGCAGGACGAGTTCGTCCCGGGTGTGTTTAGTGACCGCAGTTTTTAGATTGTCCGGCACGAGATACTTCGGTGCGGCGCCGTAAAACTGCAGAGCATGAACGGTTCCGTCGATGAACTGCGGAAGCTTTTCGTCTGGAAAGATCTCCGCATAGATCAGGCTGCTCACGCCGATCGTTGTGACAAAGATGTGGGCCTTCCGGAGTTCTCCGGTCTCAGGATCCAGCAGGAGTTCCGGCTGATCGCCGACCCAGTCGATGTACAGTTTTTCTCCGGGAACCCGTTCAACAGGCATCTTTGCGTCGCGCTTGCCGAACGTTTTATCCACGAACTCGGCATAAAGTTCATAGAAACGCGATTGCTCATACCCGTCCGGATGTGCCTGTTTGTATTCCAGCCAGCAAAAGGCAAGATTCACCTTGCTCCCTTTGGCGTGAATACGGTCATAGTAATACTGGAAGTCGGGCAACGGGATCTTTTTTCTGCGGAGATTCTCCGGTGGATAGAACCGCTTTTCGACTTCGTGCGGGCTCATAGCCCTAAGTTCCTCCAGTGTCGTCCCAGACGCTGCAAATCGTTCCAGAATCCGCTGTGTTGTTCCGGAGCCGATGTGATAGCGTGCCTGGATGACATCGAAAGGACATTCGTTTTGGCGCATCTGAATGACGCCGATGATAGTGTTGTAGTCTTGCATGCTTCCATGCCTCCTTTCGTAGTTTTTGTTTGACTACGAAAGAAACTATAACACAGATTTAAAGAGTATGCCGTTGAACCGGAAACGCGTGCCGTTACGTCGGAACTGTCATGCCGCCGAAATCGGAAAATGCATTCCGTTCAAGCGGAATTTGCAACCTTTTATGTCTTTACCAAATACAAACAATAACGGCGGATCCAAATTATCTTTATCTATCAGTGTTTCCGAATACTCTGAAATCGTTAATTCACTTATCCTTTTCACTACATCTTCTGCATCATACTCCAAGTCTAATAAAGTGTAAGGGGTTGAATGCTCCTCATCCAGAGGCTTCCTTGCCCGGATTAGCAGAAAATCTGAATCTATATTAAAAGTCTCCCGATTCAAAAGACCTTTCAACTCTGTCAGAAAAGATTCGACTTCGGTTTTCTTTGATTTAACGACAAGTTCTATGATAACACCTCCTTTCGACACTTGCTATCAATTGATAGTATAACATCTAATTGATTTGGTTGTCAAGAGAAGTGTTTTCGCCTGAGAGCAATTATACCCATTATACCCCTTTTTTCACAATAGGGATATAATGGGTATAGTCTATTTCAATCCACTCTGTCCAAAGCTTTTCCAAGACATTCAGACATTTCGCAACAATCTAATAGTGAGTAACTCCATTGGAACAATTTGCTCCTCAATAGTAAACCACTATAACTGCAAATCCATTCACTGTTATAGCACATTCCCTTCCTCTGTTAACTTCTGCTGAAGATTCTCACTCTAGGCTCAATCCTTTCATACTTTTTGTTCTATCAATTCAGATAAACATCCTTGCTATGCAAAAGCATCATTTTAATTCTTCTACCTGCTTCTTTATTTGTGACGAGCTAATTCCGGGTGTTCTCTTCAGTCTTACCACTTTCTTTCCATGTAAACTGCACCACTCAACTATTTCATCGAATCGTTTTCCAATATGATCCTCCCCTAAGGCTAATGTATCAAAATCAATCTTTTCCAGTGCCTTTATCCCCACTATATCATATATAACCACTTCATCCACAACGCGAAGCGCCTCTAATAATTCCACGCGTTCTTCCGTAGAATAAAGAATTACAGCATCCGGCTTATACTTCAGAATATACTCTTCCTTCTGAACCGCAACGATTAAATAATCGCCATATTGCTTTGCCTGTTTAAACAGGCGCAAATGCCCCAGATGAAAATAATCGAACACACCAAATGTGACAATCTTATTCATATACAAACTCCTCTTTGATTTTTTCAAGTCCAATCAACAACGGATCATATATTCTAATATGTCCGACTTCATTCTTATATTTCTCTTGTAGAATCGGAAGTTCAGTGCACCCCAATATACACGCCTCCCCACGATTAACTAATTCCCGGAACAGTTCTCCAATTCGATCATCATATTTGTTCTGCTTTACCGCTTCAATCAGTTCCCGCAGTTTTACATACTCCTCTTTTTGGGGAACCTCACATTCAATTCCATTCTTTGCAAACGCATTTTGATAAATCTGTGACTCTATTGTTCCTTCCGACCCCAAAAGATATATATGCCTAATATCATCTCGTCTTACCTTCTCCACACACGCTTCAATAATGTTTACAATCTTGTTCTTCACCCCCGGCTTTAAAGAATAAATCTTCGGAAGGAAGAGATGGGAGGTATTACATGCCAACAAAATCCTGGTACATCCTGCATTAGCAAGCATTTCCAAAGAATCCGCCATCTCCTTTACAAGAACATCTACCTTCTCTCCCAACAAAAAAGCTCTCACCCGACTTGGCATTGTACAGCGATTATCTATGATTATCCTAGGCCGTTCCCATTCTTTTTCAGCGGGGAAAACATCCGCATATTGCTTAAAGAGATGAATGGTTGCATATGTTCCCATCCCGCCGAGAACTCCTATAACTAAATTCTCTTTCATATGTTGTTTCAACTCCTATCCATACAATCCTTAACAATCAATTCCATAACATTTACTGTTATCGAATTCAAATCTTTTCCAAAAACCTCATCACAAATCCGGCTTCGCTTTTCTTTCAGCGGGTCTTTACCATTACTCAACTGGCGAATATATTCCTCGGTTTCTTCCCAGCTATGTGAAACATAGCATCCTTCCAAAAGACGAGAAATAACCGGTAATACCTGTGCTCCTCTTTCGCAATAAATTATGGGTTTTTTGGAAGTATAAAACTCCGGTATCATAGAAGAGATATCTGACAGCATAACATCGGCATTTTCAAATGTTTGTGCATAATCTCCTGATCGATCATACAGCTTCCTCTCGCCTGTGAATTGACTTAAATATTCTCCCACCTCGTTTTCGGTCATCTCGCCGGTATTAACAAAGTTCGAGAACGTCAACGGATGCGGTCGGAAAATCAATCGGATATTATTCTCATCTTCTACCACCTTGCCAATCAAATCCTTATAGTCCAAGAAGCTACTCCCACCGATTTCATCACTTGTCTGCCATCTGGGAGTCCACAAAACACTAAACCAAGGGCTTTTTTCTTCTTTTTGCAGCGATTGGAATCTTTCCATTATAGGATACCCTATAAATACTGATCTCCTGATTTTCTTGCGGTGAGATGTTTTAAATCGTTTCTCATTATATTCCCTTAAATATTCGTTCTCTGCAAAAAACAGATACAGATTTCTGGCAAAACACTTCGGAAAGCTGAATGAAAGGGAATTGTATGTCAGCATAAATGAATATGAAAAGTAACATACTTTAGCAAACTCGGATACCTTGTGACTCCGATACTCTAACGGAAGGTACTGGTCATATGGACGGGTAAAGAATACGTAGTCCGGGCACCACCTCTTTAATGGCAATCCATCTTCCTTTCCGTCTGAACCAACAGCAATGACATTATCGTATTTGCCGCGAAAATACTCCGCCGTATTGTTATTGTCCTTGTCAGTTATATCTTTGACCGCATATATAATGACAGTGAATCGGGGGTCTTGAGACATTGCCTCAAAAACCGGAGCTGTTTTTCCCCATACGGAAATGTTCTGTTCAATAAACGCAACTTTAATCTTCCTCTTTGAATTCTTTATCTTTCTTTCATGTATTGCGCGCTTTTTTACCTTTCGATAGGCGATATAATTTCCCCACGGAGAACCATTAAGATATACTTTTCCCAACCACTTCACGAACGAATATTTAGAAAACCTGTGATATATCTTCTTAAGCATTTTTACCATTCTCTACAACCCTCTTTCGAATAGTCACAATCACAACAATCGAAATGCAAAACACGAAAAACACTGTTCCCATTATGCAACCGTATAATCTTCCTGCCCCATAGATTCCACCGTGCAAAAGAAGATAATCTGTTGCTAATAAACTTACCACAAATCCTGCAGCATATCCAACAATAACAAGAATTTGCCTTCTCATGATTGTTAATACGACACCGAAAAATGTTGCCAAAGCTGCTACTCCGCCATAGCATAACAATTCAGCAAAAAGGCCGGAATACTCCATAATGCTCACGCCATATATAAAGCCCAGTACTCTGCACCCAAAGAGATATCCAACGCCGGCCACAACAACCGTTATCCCCGCAATTAGCGCAGTCTGTTTAAGAATGGATCTTAGAAGGGTTTTAATCTTTCCGTCATTCCACCATTCTCCCATCTGCTTAACCATCGGCTTAAAAATAAACATGCTGAGAATATTCGTAACAAAAACCGGCAGGAACAGGATACTGAAAATTGTCTGCCATTCTTCCCCTAACAGCCGATCTATCGCATATTTCGGAACGTTTACAAGGTAATTGTACGCTATAGCTCCCGCAAAAACCGGGAAGCAGACAAACAAAAGAGTAAAGACTCTTCTGAACTCAATCTTCACACAAATCGTCTCAAATCGGCGAATAATTATGCGATTAACTAATAGAAAAACAAGAACAGAAGTTAAAACAAGCCCCAAAGAAGCGAGAACCAAGTCCTTCGAAAGTAGCATTAAAACACAGAAAGCAACAACTGATGAAACAATTCGAATGGTCGTCGCTACAGAGGCTACATCGAGACGCCCCTTCCTTTGAACTTCACCATGGAATACATCCTCGATCGCATCAACTACACGATAGAATGACAGGAACATCAATACCAAAAACTTTTCAGGTCCGATTCCGCGAATCAAACCATATCCGGCACATGCCAGAACCATGAAAAATGATGTAATAATGCGAGAAGAATAGTAAGTCGAAAAACTATACTCTTCTTTGACATCAGATGCATGGAAGTTTCGCATCGAATAACTTCCCATCGAAGCAAGTGTCTGCGTTACCGTATATAGAATTGTAAACACGCCTGCTTGGACCAAGCCTGCGACTCTCGTAACAACCAACAAATATACTGCTGATTGAACGCTGTAAACGATTGATGCACAAAGATTCCATGTGTACACCCTGCGTGTTATATTTCGATTGCTTCCGAACATAAGGTAATTAAGCATATGGAATCCTCCTGCGTACAGGCTATAATCCTACAACATTTACATTCCCAATTGCATAAGATTATATATATAACATAGGCGCCATAGACATCAATCTCATTTGAAATTGATGGGAAAAGAAAGGCGGGCATCCATACGGGTGTCCGCCAAACGTTATCTTGTGATTGTAAGCAACACTGAAGTGGTTCCCATGCCTGCAATTCGAGGTGTCCCCCAAGTTTGCGACTGGTGACTCCCAAGCGTGACAACGATGATTATACTAATTTCATCTTTTTGTTTTTACGTAGATCAATAATACAGAATAGCAACCTAGTACTTTCGCATATTCTTATTCCATCATAGTATTGGCCTACTTCTATAAAAGCACCTATTCCCGCGCACATAAACGAGAAACAACTATTTAATACTTTGAACTCCCGGCAGGTACTTTTGGACAAAAGGATTAGGCGTATTATCCCATACTGCCTTGGTATTACTTTTATCCTGATACTCTACTTTAACAATCAGTTTAGCTTCAGCATCCTGGGTCGTGTCAACATAAATAGTTTTTACGCCAACAGCTACTGTAGTCTGCCCCGGTTTTGTCTCAGCAGAAAACATTTCTTCAACTTGTTTTTTAGCAGCATCAATCTTTTCTTCAATGCTGTTATATTCACCCTCTAAGGAAAACGCAGTTTTATAAACATTTCCTCTTTCCAACCAGAGAACACTCACTTTTGAAGAACTAATAGCAACCATTGCTCGATTAAAACTATCCCAATAAACACCAATATCACAGAAGTTTACCATTTCCGAAAACTCTTTATGGATAGCCTCTGCTTTATTCTCTGCTTCCATAGCCGCATTCTCATCCTTAGGGCCTCCAATTGCCCCCCTAAGAACAATCAGTAGTACCATGGCGAAGACGGAAATAAATACCGCCATTCCGGTAATCATAATCGTTGAGAATCCTTTGTTATTCTTCATCTTTGGTTTCTCCTATTCCTTAAGGTATGTGTCTTTTCTATCTCCGTACATATAGCAACAAATTGACATTTTTCTATTCGTCGTCGCCTTCTTCAGCCTCAGAAGCAGATATGAATGTAACCACACCCGTTTTCGACAGGTTTCGTAAAAATACGTTTTGCGACATACTTTTGTATCGCTCATGGTGCTGAATCTTAACCGAAAGCACAACCCATCCATTTGCGACATGTGTCTTGTCGACATTAAACTCTGCAACATGATCCGCAAGAAGATTCTCCGCGTCTGTGGGTGTAAAGTTTGTTTTCGCCTTCGTCACGGCATCAGCGAGTTTTCCAGATTCATCCACATCAGAGGAATATGTTAACGCATCAGTATAATATAACTTGTCGCCAATCCTTAAGAATACAACAATACTATTCTTATTAGCAATTACAAGTGCCGATTTGCTATCCCATTCAACAAAATCCACACCGATTTCAGTATCCACTAAAGCGTTATTAATTGAAGCAAAAGTCGATTGAATCAAATTCTGGACTTCGGTCTCCTTCGTCGCATTGGAATACTGATCCGCAGCAAGTCTCAACAACCCGCCGACTCCCAACGTTACAATACTTAATACGGCAATGGAAACCAGTAATTCTACAAGGGTAAATCCTTGGTTTTTTCTAAATCCCATAACGATTCCTCCTCTCGAATTAGTATGTCACCTTACCGGTTAACTTGGAAATATGAAGTATTATTGTTTTTTGTCCCTGTTGAAGCTTTATTTCCGATACTACAACCCCGGTCGCAGTACTGATTCCGCCGGTCTGACGGTCAAAATGGATTTCTATCCCTCCTGCAGGAACCGGAACAAAGTTGTTCGTTCCGGCCACCTTATATGACATCGTAATACTGCGGCCTTCCACTTGATTGATTCTTGTATCGTTTTCTTCGCCCGGCCCTGTATATGCCGTGACAATTGCTTTACCGCCGTCTTGCGTTAGTTTTATATATGCATCAGCACGAGTATAGGCAACCATCTGTGTACTTTGGAAGATGCTCTTCGTATCGGCAGCCATGGATTTCACACGCTGCCTCAGTAAAACACCGATAGTGATACCGGCTATAGATGCAAGCACTCCCATAACAGCAACGGTAACCATTACTTCAACTAATGTAAAACCATGATTCTTTTTCATATAACAATTCTCCTCTTCTGGTTTCCGTCACTCTTATCTCTTGTCGTAATTCTCTATTTCTGTTAAATCAAGCTTTCCGTTATATGCCTTGTCTACTTTTGATGAGCTTCCGCTACCTCCATAACTTATGCCGTCATCCTCATAGAATATTTTAATTCCGTTTTTAAACAGATTGTTAATTACTAAAAACCTTTGTCTGTACTCATCCGAAAGGGCTATGCCATCTGAGTCAACGAATTGCGGACCGGGGTAATCCCCTAACGCAAGCATCTTTCCTCTCATTTTCCTTGAGCCGGTGGACCAATCCTCACCCTCCTGTAAGGACCAGGAACCATCATAGTAAGAATGAAGCCCCAACTGATTAATAAAATTAACTAATGCTGCCTTTTCGTATGACTTGTTTATATCCATCAAATCTAATAACGATTGACCATAACAATTATTTCCGCCATCACATTTTATATGCAAATACCCGGGCGTAAAGAATATTCCCGTGTAATGTGCGTGCTGCGAGTCCATATTCACCAAAAGATGGTTAGGCGAAACCATAAACATAACATCCCCGATATTAACAGGGTTATTAATATCACCCCAAGTCATCAGAACATCAACTGTATGCTCCTCAGGATTTTCGTCGTCTTCGCTTCGGGGAATCTCTAAACCGAAATACCTACCAGAGTCTTTTGCTGCATATGATCCCGGTATAAACTTGCTTCCTTCCAGAGTATATTCGTCCAGCTTACAAGCAATATTGCCATTCATACCTGCGTTCATAATACAGAATTTCTCAAAATATTCAATGTCAAAAATCGAACAGAACACCTGATCATAAGATCTTCCTGTATCCGGACTGATATAATTCCGCTTCGGTTTTAATCTGGCATCTTCCAAATCCGCAGTAATACTACATTTGGTGTTACCCAGAGGCATTTTTACTTCAACCTCTCCATCCGTAATAGCAATCACCGCATTCTCAGCATACGTCCAGCGTTTTGTGCTTTCATTCCAGTTTCCGAGACAAACTATCGATGCCTCCTTGCTTCTATAAGTTGAATCCACTCTCGGCTCTCCGGTAAAGGTACCGCCCGGATTAGTGAACGATCCAGCGGCCAAGGATTCCCCCGAACCATTTGCTTTTACACCCGAATCAGAGGTACACTTTACCACATCACGGCATTTAATAGTGGTCCCGGGATTTATAATAAGATGACAGTTATTTCCAAGGTATATTTTTCCCCTGATTTCAACAGTCTTTCCGGTCACCTGAAGATTCGAGCAGTCAATGAGATATACATTCCCGTTTATGAGAACATTGTCCCCGGAAAATATCATAGTCTCGTCATGTTCAATATATATGGCATCTGCTTCTTCCCCATGCAACGCGTCATCAGGGTTATAATACGTTTTCTTGTAAGAATCGTGGTTCTGCGGATTCGTCCTTGGTCCGTATCCGACATAAACATTTCCCGTTTGCTCCACGTAAGACATTCTGTCCACATCGCTATACGGAAACAGTATTGCTCCGGTTCCGGCAAACATAGAATATCTACCTGCAGGAAAAGACTCGTCACTGGCATAAATCGGTGCGTGAATCGTAATATCCGTTTTCACTTTAGACAGCATTCCTGTCTTCGGGTTAGTATATTCTACCTCTATACCCTGAATGGTTAATCCGTTCAGCAGGTTTGTTGAGGTATCTTTCAACATCACGATTCCATCAAACCCGACAATATTTGCCCCTTCAAGACCGCTGATGTTATCGGAAATACTAGTAATTACCGTACTCTCTGTATAGCTTATATCTCCCGAATATTCATTCCCGGTAAGAAGACGATATGCTTCCTTAACAAAATTCTCAGAATTAGATGTGTTATCGGTGCTTTCCCATGCTTTTGCGGCAGTATTCTGCACGTTTAATCGAATCGTATCAACGGCGCACTCAGCATCATAATAATTGTCCGACGCTTGCTGGTTTATCGATCTCGATTGCAATCCTAATAACGAGACTCTGAGCATTGTGGACGTCAACAAGAGACAGAACATTACGCCGATGACAACAGTAATGAGAGCAATACCGTTATTATCACTCATTTTTCTCTTCATATCCTCATCACTCCTTTTCTTGATGCTTTGTCAGTTTGCGTCATAGTAGTCTGCTTTTGAACCAGTCAAGGTAACAAGCGGCTGTGAGGTAAAAGTATGACCGTCTTGATACACTTCAATCCTGATGTCGTAATATGTCAAAACTCTGACTCCCGCAGGCCCAAAAATCTCTTTGGTGCTTTTTTGATATGCGTCTTCTCCCTCTCCGATATCGACCGTTTTATTTGAATAGGTATCATTTCTTGTATATGTTAATACTACATCATAGGTCGTTCCGTCCATTTGAACATTAAGGAAACGGAAAGCATAGTTCCCACTTGCTTGTCCGTTAAACACATAGCCCTTGGTCTTCTTCTCAACCGATTTAGACGTGGCCGGCGTTGTTTTTGATCCATACTGCAATTCCGTTACATTATCAGTTGTTGTATAACCGCCCGGAATGATATTAAACCCATCTTCCGGGTAATTACACTCCTTGGCAATCTGTGCCAGCTCAAAACCCTTTACAGATTCCATCACACCGTTAGCAATTGTAGTCGCCGAAAGCCTGCGCCTGGATTTTGCGTTAATTCTGGCTATTGCAACAAAAGAAGATAAAATCGGTGTAACAACAAGACTAAGTATCGCCGCTGCAACTAAGACCTCGACCAAAGTAAATCCGCGGTTTCTTTTCTTTTTTGTTTTATGCTTCACGGTTCCTCATCCTTTCCTTTGATATTTCATATTCTCCTCTTAAGGTCTCCGATTGAGGCCTTATTCGAACTGGAGAATTTTCTAATCGTTCGTTCTTCAGTTCGAATAAGACGGTAATGCAAAAATGCTGCATTACCATCTCGAAAAACCACATAAGGTTTATTCTTCGTCTTCGTTCTCTGTTCTTTGGTTTTGAATCCTCTCTTGATTCGGGCTCAGAGTCGGCGTAGGTGTGGGCGTAGGTGTATATGTCGGCCCGAAGATTCCGTCCGGAAGCGATGTCGGAACACCGGTAATTGTTACAGGCTCATAAGTGTTCGACTCAGTAAGGACATTATAAAAATCCACCGCAATCGCTCCCTCTATTAATCCGGTATCTCTTTTCATAGTGGCCGACACCTGACTGATAGTCTTAGGTGATTTACTATCCAAATAAATCTTATTAATCAAGTCCTTAAGGGCTTTGTATCCATTAACCTGATAATTTGCCCTAACCTCTGCACTTCCAAACATATATGTCCCCGAAATAGAAGTTCTATTTCCCTCATCCCATTCCAAAACTCCGGAAATAGTAGTAGGATATTCACTTTCTTTAATCGTATAAACGGGGAAGCTATACATCTCTTCATACGGAAGAAGTTCCCAACTTCTAAGATACATAATAATATCTTCATAGCAATACATCGCCGGAAAAGCCTTAGCCATCTCTCGAAGTTCGTCTGCGTTCTTCTTCATTTCGGGGATAATAACGTCATCCTTTATTCCGTAGAACGAATCCAGTCTCTTTTGCAACTGTGCTGTTTCATCTTCATAAGTCTTCTTTTTATCTGTCGCCCCGCGAAAATAAAACTGGTATACGCAGAAAGCGCCAATCAGTCCGAGGACAATCAATAGAATTGAGATATCTCTCTTTGAAACTTTCATGTTTTAACTTCTCCTATTCCGCGTCATTCTTTTTATTTTCTTCACGTTCCTTGGCTTCACGTTCCTTCTTTGCCTGCTCTTTGTCCCGTTTGTCCTGCTCGGTCTCCAGACTCTTCTCTACGTTTTCCATATAAGCCTCGTTAGTATCACAAGCCGGATTATATGTGCATTTTATCGTAAACGATACGATTGTATAGAAGAAATCTTCTGCATTAATCACATCCTCGGGATTCTTCGGTTCGCTGTCTGGATTCTCTTCGTCCTCCAGTGCTTTAATAATTCTACCGAATGCAATCTTGGCATCCTTCTTTTCCTGAAGATATTCTTCCTTCTTTTGTTGTTCGTACTCTTCTATGGACACCAAGTCACCCTCGTCATTGTAAACCATGCCCATATTATCTGCTTTTTCTTCCAGCTCTGCCCTGAGTTCTTCCAGTTCTTTGGCAAGTATCTCCTCAAGTAACTTGTCATATTCCGGTCTCAGACCATACGTTTCATTGAAACCGGAGGACGATATAATGGTAATCGTGTCAAACGTTCTCAGCTGTTGGAAAACTTTTGCGGCTTCTTCTTTCGATTCACAATTAACGGAAATGGTTAAGCCATTTTTCTCATCAGCCAAAAGCGAAAGGGCAATAAAGCCCGATGGCATCTTCTGTTCCATTTCCGCCAAGAACTGCGTCAACAAACGATTGTCATTCTTAGTCTGGTCAAATCCGGCCTTCACATTGTTGTAGGTTTCTCGGGATTTTTTATATGCGTTATTCAAATCTTCCAGATACTTATTACTCTCAATCTTCTGTTTTACTTCTTCGTTTTCTTTCTTAGCTGCGTTTACGCCAACCGATCCGACAATGAACAGAACTATCGCTGTTGCTACACATGCACAGAAAACTGCAATCGGTATAACAAGAGATGTTTCCTTTTCGCCTTTTAACAGCTCGGGAGAAAGAAGTTGCAGCGGAGAGTACGAAGCGCCAATCGCCGCGGAATAAACCCGCATCGACTCTAACGCACTGAAATTCGGATTACCGCTTCGGATATTGTCAAGTCCGGTATACTTCTGAACATTGTACCCTAATTCGTTGGAGAGTAACTCGTCCATCCCAACGAAATCAGCGCCAATGCCAACAAGATAAATGTTGTCAATTGAAGCATTATCGTTACGAGAGACAAAGTACTCAAGAATACGGCCGACATTACCGATGAAGTAGCGAAGGTTCTCGGTAATCATAATGCGGGACATCATAACCTCGTCCGAAGTATCCTCTGCTTCCTGATAATCTACGTCCACATTCAAATAGCGGCGCAGGCAACGCTGCTGCGTAAACACTACCGTTGCATCGGCATAACTGAGGTTTTCACCATATACATCTAGTTCGGTTACATTCTCGATAGCTCCGTTTACACCATGCGGAACAGAACGCTGGAGAACAATCTCACCGTTCTTTATAATCGTAATCAATGAGGAGTGCTCATCAATCTTAATTACAGCATTAACGCCACCGGTCATCTCATGACGAACAACCTGATAGATGCTGTTACCAACATAATCCATGGCGCGGATATGCATGCCGAGCGTACGCGCCAAATCAATGTAAGAAGTTGTTACATCGTTCGGAACAGCAAGCAACGCCAAACGATACTGCTTTACACCCTCCTCTTCCGTCTTTCCGAGGATGTTATAAACCAAATGATACTGGTTCATATCAACCGGGAAATAGTCCGCAGCATTGGCCGTAATCAAGGGCAATATCTGCTTCGGCTTACAAAGCGGGATACGCGCCTCACGGTTTGCGATACGGCTGGATGCAACCGTAAACACAAGACTCTCGGTACGAATATTGCGCTTACGAAGCTCTGCCTTCAGGTTGATGATGAAGTCTTCATTTCTGGTGATCACGCCGTCCTGGACCATGTCCTTCGGTGTTTCGAGGGAGAATGCGTTGTAAATCTTCGGAGATTTTGCCTGATAGTCAATCTCTACAACACGGGTAGTTCCCTGTCCGATCTCCATTGATAGCACTTTTCCTGCCATTTTGGTTCCCTTTCGAATTGCGTTGCAATTCTTCCTTCCCTTTTATCAGTTTTGTGCTTTCGGGTTGCCGTTTCACTTCCCGATTGCGACCGCCCTCTCGGGTGGTTCTGAATACTCCATAAATCTATCTATAATCTGACTTCCGTCAGTTATATTCTATTTTCTATTTTACAATTCAGTCAACCGATTATCTTATCTAATCCGGTAAACCGCATATACCAATCGATTAACTGATTTCCCCATAACACTGCGAGCAGTATTCCCGCAGATAGGTACGGTCCCATTGCGAGGGTTCTTCCCTGTTTTGATACTTTCATACGAATCAAATGAATCACAGCTCCGATAATGCATCCGGCGACAAAGGAGAAAAGTGATAACTTCCATCCAATCAAGAAACCGGAGGCTGCCAAAAGCTTTACGTCTCCCCCGCCCATTGCGCCAAACAGGTAGAACAGCCCAGAGATGGCACTTGTCAAGAAGAATCCTATTATATACAGCCAAATATCCGGACTCTTCAAAAAGAAGATCCGGTATGTCAAGTTTACTACGCCCAGGCAGAAGATAAAAATGTTAAATCCAAACGGTATGATGAATGTCCGGAAGTCTATTACGCTTAGTGCCAACAGCGCAGATGTCATGAGACAATAGAGAATGCTCTCAACAAGTACAGTTGTGCTATCCATTCCGTGTATCAAAAAGATAAGCACATATAGGATTCCGTTCGTAGCTTCCACAATCGGATACTGCGGAGAAATCTTTGCTCCGCACTTTCGGCATTTGCCTCTCAGCGCCAGCCAACTGAACAGCGGAATCAGGTCAAACCATCGGAGCTGATACCCGCAACTCATGCAATGTGAGCGTTGCTTCGAAAGGCTCTGTCCGAGGGGAATTCGGTAGATGCATACGTTCAAAAAACTACCAATCACAATCCCATATAGAAATATGATTGTATATATAACGATTTTGATCCCGGCACCCACCGTATCCTTACCTCGATTTTTTCATATAATATGGCTATTCCCTTCACAAATCAGTTCCATCCTCCCGACAAGCGGGACGTAAGGCTTCCTTCGGCCGGCGGAAGAATAGTAATAGTATAAGTAGAATTCTTATACTTTTTTGAAACCGGAACTGCCGTCTGGTATTGATCTCCGAAATGCTCTTTCAATATACTTTCTATGTCTGTGGCATTAAGGATGCTCGTATTCAATTGAATTCCGCCACTGTTAAACGTGACCAGTACAGTATCTGAAATATCATACTCGCCTGTACAGACGACAATTTCCGCAGCGCGGTATATTTCTCCCGCTGCGGATTCATCTTTTTGTATTCGCGTTTTTTCAATGTAACTCAGGTAAGCAGGAGCCAATACTCCAACCATCACCGCCATTATCGCGACCACAACAACCATTTCTACGAGGGAGAAGCCTTGACATTTATGTTTCATTTTCTCACCTCTAAGTATTTGCCGTTCAGCAAGATATATATCCCACGCAGGTGGGATATCCCACCTGCGTGATAGGGATTATGGACTCATATCTTCATCAAACACTACAGGACTATTGTCATTGTCCAAAAACGGACAGACAGTGCGAGACTTTGTTTATCTCTTGAAGTTGGTCGTAACGAGTAACGCGCCACCATCAGTGCCAGCAGCATTAATCTTTACATAAAGATTATCACCGCTATACTTCTTAGACTTGGTTTCAAACTTCTTGTCAGCGTAAACATCGTTCAAAGCTTCCTTCAACTTTGCAACAGAAATATTGGTCGTACCAGTAACATCAATAATCTTGCTGTTGTTGGAAAACGTAAGCGTTCCGCCATTCTTAAGCTGGTCATAAACATCAATCTCTGCAGCGGAAATCTCTACAGTATGACGAATCTCCTCAGCGGTGTTCTCATCGGTACCACGACGGGTCTTCTCAACGTAGCTCAGGTAAGCCGGAGCCAAAATACCAACCAATACTGCCATGATCGCTACAACTACGATCAACTCAACAAGTGAAAAACCTTTGTTCTTGTTCATAAAACAATTCCTCCATTTTCATATAATATTAATTGATTTTTCCAACCACGGTTCCTCATTCCGCGGCCTATATCTTAAACAACTGCCGTCCCTATTCCGGCGGTCGTTTAATTCATGATTAGATGTTGTCCAGTCCTTTATAAAGGCTGAGCATCGGCATTACGCAAGCGCCTACAAGAATACCTACGAATACAGCAATAACCAGAATGATTACCGGTTCCATAACTGACATCAAGTTCGCGGTTGCCGCTTCCACTTCTTCATCGTAGTAATCAGCCATCTTCGTAAGCATGCTATCCATATCACCGGTTTCTTCACCAATCTTGGTCATATGAACAACCATCGGCGGGAAAAGACCAGATCGCTTAAGGGGCTCCGAAAGCGGAACGCCTTTCTTAACCTCTTCCTTACACTCAAGCACCGCTTGACGGAACATATAGTTCGTCATCGTCTTCGCGGCGATGTCAAGCGCATCAATCATCGAGATGCCGGACGATGTAAGCGTCGCAAGCGTTCTTGCAAGTCTTGAAGAAGATGTTTTTACGGTGAAGTTCTTGAGGGCAGGAATTGAGATTGCTGCTTTTGCTAAAAACTCCGTCCCCATCTGAGAAGCGCTGAATATCTTAATAGCAATAAACGCTACGACAACAATTCCGAGAATCAAATACCAATATGCCTTAAAAAAGTCCGCTGCGGCCATTACTGCAAGGGTAAGCCCCGGCATCTTCGTGTCCATGTCCTTGAACATTTCCATGAAGTTCGGGATTACAAACGCCATCATGACGATCATAACGACGATAGCCACGCAGACAACGACGATAGGATAAATCAGCGCCTTCTTAACCATTCCGGCCATCTTCGTGTCTTTCTCAAACTGAGTGGCCATACGGTCAAGAGATACGTCAATGCTACCCGAAGCCTCGCCGGCTTCAACCATATTAATCATCATGGACGGAAAAATGTCGCTACGCTCGCGAAGCGCATTTGCGAAGCTTTCACCTTTTGCAATGTTTGCTTTAACTTCGCCGAGCGCTTTCTTCAGACGCTTGTTCTCCGTTTGGTCTTCCATCATGCCCATGGCGTCGACAATCGGAACGCCGGCGTTCAGGATGGATACGAACTGGCGGCAGAATACGCTGAGATCGCGCTTGCTGACGCCGCTACCGCCGATGTTAACATCTTTATTCAGAAACGTCTGCTCACTGACCTTCAGCGGAATCAGTCCTTCGCCCTTAAGCATCGACTGGGCGCGGTCAGGGCTTACTGCTTCAATGTTTCCCCTTTTCTTGCGGCCCATCTTGTCGACGGCCTCATATGCATATGCAGGCATCGGAATCTCCTCCTTTTCTTAGCGATGCTTAAAATGTAACTTTTCTGCTCATCGCGATGGTGTCCTGCGCGTAGTTCAGGCAGTTCTCTGCGCTGATCAAACCGCCGATGTAAAGATTGTAAAGGGCGTCGTCCATAGACTGCATGCCCTGTTTCTTACTGGTCTGAATCATCGAAGGAATCTGGAAGGCCTTTCCTTCGCGAATCAGGTTACGTACTGCGCTTGTTCCCATCATAACCTCGAAAGCGGCCACACGGCCGGAACCTGTCTGAATCGGAAGAAGCTGCTGTGAGATGACGCATTCGATAACGCTTGCAAGCTGTACACGAATCTGCTGTTGCTGATGCGGCGGGAATACGTCGATGACACGGTTAATCGTGTCGGCGGCACTGTTCGTATGCAGCGTGGAGAATACGAGGTGTCCGGTCTCGGCAGCGGTAATGGCTGTCTGAATGGTCTCGAGGTCTCGCATCTCACCAACGAGAATTACGTCAGGGTCTTCACGAAGGGCGGCTCTTAATGCGCCGGAGTAGGTCTCGGTATCATCACCGATCTCACGCTGATTGACGATGGACTTTTCATGACGATGGAGATACTCAATCGGATCCTCAATCGTAATGATGTGCTTTGCGTAAGTCTTATTAATCATATTAATGAGAGAAGCAAGCGTTGTGGACTTACCGGAACCGGTAGCTCCCGTAACAAGAACCAAGCCTCTCTTTCTGGTACACAGTTCCTGAACGGCTGCCGGAAGTC
>JAEEGH010005298.1_pt1 | contig 32540 bp, 34 predicted proteins | sample 9134181 | NCBI WGS metagenome assembly JAEEGH01 (sample SAMN16246544, study PRJNA631951) | gut metagenome | biome: gut microbiome; feature: rumen; material: DP-attached | host: Bos | place: Iran: Karaj | collected 2018-10
CGATGTGAGTATTGCGAACCTATCGATGTGAAAGGCACATATCAAGGTGACATTATCACAGTTGAGGGATTCAGCCAAGCGGGATCACACATCAAATATGAATTGACCGTCACAAGCAATGATGTAAAAGGTGCAGAAATATTGTCTGCTGAAGGAGAAGTCGAAAGGCAAAATGTCACTATGACTATAGTAGAGCAATGACGTTACCAAAGTTTATCATCTGCATTAATGGAGTATTCCGTCTGGGAATGGTCAACCAGCATAAGCACCTGCTAAAGCCAGGTGAACAATGCATTGGTGGCGGCTACTACCATTTCGATTTCGTTTCGAACGTAATTATCCTTGATAGGGAGTCATACGATTTTGGCCGCCCCAAATGGCATTTGCTGGAAGTACTGAAGGTTCCTTCCACCTATCGCGGTATGCGCATCATCTATAAGTACGACGATGGATTCCACGATGATTTCAATGTCAGCGAAGAACTCCCAATAGAATATTATGACTAAAAAGGAATACACTCTCTCCGATAGGACATGCTTCCTATATCAGGATGCAGAAGCCACACATCTGTTGATTCAGCCGATTGACGAACACGACTTGGAGGTATTGGATCAAGAAGTCAAGGCAATCAAGGAGCTATCTGATAAGCCTTTTTCGCTTTTGGCTTTTATGATAAAGGACTGGAACCAGGAACTGACTCCCTGGGCAGCACCTCCTGTATTCGGAAAGGTTCCATTCGGTAATGGGGCAGGAAAAACGCTGGGCTTTATTACGAACCAACTGCTGCCAGAGGTTCAAGAAAACATCCCTCACCTCATACTTGGCGGTTATTCTCTTGCTGGGCTTTTTGCCTTATGGGCAGGGTATCAGACAGACAGGTTTGAGGGCATTGCTGCTGCCTCTCCATCTGTATGGTATCCTCAGTGGATAGATTATGCATCAGAGAACAAACCGCTTGCAAAGTCCGTTTATCTAAGTCTTGGCGACAAGGAGGAAAAAGCCAAAAATCCTGTGATGGCGCAGGTCGGTAATGCCATCCGTAAGCAGCATGAGCTATTGACGGAACAAAAGATTAATACCATACTTGAATGGAATGCAGGCAATCACTTCGTCGATTCCGACAAGCGGATGGCAAAGGGATTCGCCTGGTTAATAAACAATAGATGATAGACTTTGCACCATATATTCAGAGCAACTGGTCATGGATAATATTATTCGTGGCAGCTCTATTTGTTGGCATGTCGAAAACGGGAGTCCAGGGACTGACTATCCTGACAGTGCCATTGTTGGCAATGACATTCGGCGCAAAACCATCAACAGGACTAATGCTACCAGTTCTCTGTTTCGCAGACCTGATAGGTGTGAGCTATTACCGTCGACAAGCAGAGTGGAAATACATCCTGAAGCTACTTCCGATGGCTATTGCAGGGTTCTTTCTTGCCCTTTGGGTTGACCACCTGATTCCTGCACAAGAGTTCAAACATCTGATGGGAGCCTGCCTTGCACTGGTTCTTGTGGTGATGCTCTGGAGCCAATGGAAAGGTAAGGAAAACATTCTTGCCGACCACTGGTGGTATAGCCCTCTGTTCGGATTGCTGGGCGGTTTCACGACAATGATAGGCAATGCAGCAGGACCGGTTATGGCCATCTATCTGCTCTCCATTCGTATGCCCAAACTGGCTTTTGTTGGTACAAATGCCTGGTTCTTCCTTTGTGTCAACTACCTGAAGATACCCCTTCAGGTATTTGCCTGGCATAATATCAACTACACGACTCTGGCTATTGATGCCTGTGCCATTCCGTTTGTCTTGATGGGAGCGTTCCTTGGCATCCGTTTAGTAAAGATCCTGCCAGAACGGGAATTCCGCATATTCACCACTTCCGTTACCATTATCAGCGTCCTTGTGATGCTATTTGCGTGAAATTTTGTGTTAAATATCGAGAAAAGTTCGCTCAAATAGAAAAATTTGAGTAATTTTGCGGCAAAATTCATGGAAATTTTTCAGATTAATAAATTTTTATGCTTGAAATATATCCCATTAACGAAGATACATGGAAGTTGTTCGAGCCATTTGGATTTACGGAACATGACTTCTACACGCTGCCCAAAGAAGACTTGGAAATGCTGTGTATGGGACAGACCACGAGTCTGCTGCCACTGCAATTGACAAACAGTGACGGCGAGACTGTGGTAAGACTGGCCCGACTGGGATTTATACGCAAGCCTGACGGGGGTGTAGAAGTGAAAGCCTACCCACAATATGACGAGATACAGACTGGTGACCTCGAACTGTCGAAACGGGACATTGAGCGACTGAAACGGCAGGGGGTCATCTATACGGAAGCCGTCATTGACGGACAGCGGAACCGCTGTTTCGTACAACTGGACCAATTGACGAACTGTCTGCTGTACGCGAAAGCGGATGACATCGGCAGGCTGATACCAACCGATATCCACGGTACGGAGCTGACCCGCACCCAGCGTGAGAAGATAAGACAGGGAAAGTCTGTGGAAGTGAAGGTAGGCAACCAGACTTATGTTGTGGGCATTGACCTCGAGAAGCGAAACGGCTTCAAGATCTGGAAGATTAGTAACTATTGATGATTGTTCAAGTGGAATGAAGATAGATTATCGTGAGGCGCGTAAGGAAGTAAGCATCGTCGAAGTGCTTTTGGACTTGGGGTATAAGTACGACAAGTCGAAGGGCGGCGTGAGTCCCAACTTCGTGCTGAGAGACGAACACGGAAAGGAAATAGACCGTGTGATAGTCAAGAATCCGAAGAATCTGGAGAATCAGGGTTACTGGCGCAGAGACGGCGGAAAGGGTGACCTGATTGACTTCATACGCGAGAACCTGGCGGCATTCCCCGTGACAGGAAGGAATGATGTGGATACGCTGAATAAGGTGTTGGCCAGGTATATGGGAAAAGAGGAAAAGGAATCATTCAATCTTGACGATTACCTGGACAAGGCAGGCATCCATGAGGCAAAAGAATTTGATGCTTCCAGATATGACAGACTGGACACTGCTGAACGGATAGACCACGTTATGACCTTCTTTGAACAACGCGGACTGAGCAGGGAGACAGCGATGGTTTTTGCACCATTCATCGAGCTGGTGAGGAAAAAGGCAGACGAGGACAGCACAAGCCCAAAAGCCATTTACAATCTGGGCTTTCCATATCACATCCCCGGTTCTGCAGAGATTGTCGGATATGAGATAAGAGGATATAAGGGATTCAAGGGAAAGGCAGAAGGGACTAACAGTACTTCAGGGCTATGGATGACGGAGCCGGAAGTTTCAGCCAATAAAGAGGCTGCCCCCCTACCCTATCAGATACAAAGAGTGTTCTTCTTTGAGAGTGCATTTGATGCCATGGCGTTCTGGCAGTTTAACCATGACAGAATGGATTTCACTGGCTGTATTTTTGCATCGACAGGCGGTAGCTTCTCTGACCAGCAGATAACAGAGACGATGGGTTACTATAACGAAGCCCAAGCAGTGGATTGCTTCGACAACGACCTGCAGGGAAGACTCTATGGATGCCGGATGGTTTGCCTCCTTGAATATAAGACGAAGAACTTAGAATTCAGCATCAATGGCGAGATGGTGCATTTCCAGCTTGGTGACAAGCAGTTTGATATCGCATCAGATCTTGTGGATGTCGAGACATTCCGTGCCATGACAGGAATCTATGGCAACCGCGTCCTACAAGAGAAGTCGCCGGAACCCAGCAAGGACTGGAACGAAGCACTTAAAATGGGAATAATATGACCCTAAAAAACACCAATTTAAATGATAAAAATCTAGAAGGAAGATTGTAAAATGGATATAAATGAATGCCTGGAGACGCTTAGCTTAGAAAAAACAAATTGTGAGTCGGAAAAAAAGGCTCCATCACACATCAAAGGTCATTTGTGCATACACACAGCCTGGACTGAAGAGGATGTCATTCATCAGGTCAACGACGGACATGATGTCTTTTATAGCAAGGACAGAAAAAAGCTCATCAATGCTACCGGACAACTGACGACATATTCTGTTCTATATGGCACTCAAGTCATCTGTCATGGGGCATTTTGCGATACTTTTGCTACGGAAATCAAATTACCAGACACTGTGTTGGCCTTTGGCTATAATCCGTTTGGGAATACTCATCTCAAAAGGTTTATAATTCCAAAAAATGTCCGCCATATAGAGACAGTTAACCCGTTTGCTTCCTGTTACTCATTGGAAGAACTCATTGTGCTTTCTCCTCATTTTAGATTAGAACATGGCGTGCTCTATACCAGTGATTACAAGATATGTTATGGAGCAGCCACGAAGAGCTGTCCCAAGGATCTGAGGATTCATGAAGGCACAGAGATCATCGCTAACAACGCATTCTTCAGGAGAAAACTGAATAGTGTCTATATCCCAAATTCCATGAAGGAGATTGGCAAGAATGCCTTTGCATATACTGGTCTGAAGGACATAACACTCCCCCACTCCATCACACAGATTTCCGAGGCATGCTTTCAGTGCTGTAATCTGGTAAACGTAACTATACCAGAACTTGTAACCAACATCCATGAAGATGCCTTCAGTGGCAACGCGAACCTGAAAAGCATTACGATGATGGGAAGAGTAAAATCAATAGCAATAGGAGCACTGAGTCTTTGCCCAGAGCTGATGAAGATAACAGGCCCTTATGGTTCGCCAGTTCTGAACCTGAAGACGATGCAGGTTGCCGGACTCGACTACAGGCAACACAGCAAGAGAGAATCGTGTGAGATTAATGGCAAGAAGGGTGTTACTATGACGCTGACGTGACAATCTCTACGTGAAGGAGCTTCTCCCCTACCCCATCGTCATCGATGGAATAATTGAATGAGAGATCACTGGAACCTGATGCTAACAGTTCATCAAGTTCCTTTTTTGTGGCGGTAAGAATAGTGTCAATATCCTTTGGCACCTTGGTCTTTTGTTCGGGAGAAGTGCAGAGTAGTTTTTGAGTCTGTGCTGCAGTAAGCTGTCTCTCCAGTTCTGCCATTGGAATTGTATGCTGGTTCTCATTGCGCCAACTTGCAAGCATCAGGTAAATCTGTTGGCTATACCGGGTCTTACAAGCCAAGAATGCGGCCTTGCTTATTTCGCAGAATCCATATTCCTTAGAGATGATATGATTCACAACATCCTTGTCGAGCTGAATCATGAAGTCCTTGCTATCACCCTCTTCGAAGAATACCGTACCCAAACGATGATAGCGTTTGTAAGACTCATTGTTAAGTTTACTGGGAATGGCAACGGATATCAAGGAAAGCGTGCTTAACCTGGAACGGAACTTAGCATAGTCTGCTCTACGAATACCCATATCCTTGAAACGAATCGAGAAGAGAATATCCTCCTGAATTCCGAACAAGTCATATTGTGATCCTTCACGGATATAGGGTTGCAACTGATCGATAATAGCGAGCAAAACCTTGTTCTGCCAGAAGTCGTAACCCTGGCGCATCATGATGACAGTCATCGGGACGATTATCTGATCTCCCCTACCCTGCTCTTTCTTCAAGTCTCGCTTCGTAGGCATTCTATAACCGTTTATATTCTGCAAAGATACGAAGAATTCTTGATAAGAATAGAATTATCTGAGAATTTTTAAGGTTATTTGTGTAGAAAGGAACCAAAAGAGATTAGGAAATATTAAAGAGTATATTTTATCTTTAATAAATAAGTTATTTAATCTTTAATATTTATGAATAACGTATGATGCTTAAAGCCAAATGTTTATCGAAAAGCCCCCTACTCTACTTGAGTTGACCAGTCATCACATTTGTAATCTCTAAATTCGTATATCAAGATTTAAGGTATTAGCAAGAGGTGACTGTTCAGTTACCCATAAGGGAGGGCATAAGCGAAACTCACAATTTTAAGATAGTGATGATAAATAATAAAGAATAAACTTATTGAATAATAAAGAATATGTTTGTATTTAATAAATCTGAAATATTCTATTTAATATATATTATATCACTTCTTTATTAAATAGCAAGCTTTATATTTATTAAATTAATAGTTGTTTCTTTAATAAAGTTTTTAGTTTTTCTTTATTATAGTTTAATACTTATATTTATTAAAGAATATATTTTGTATTTAATATATATGAGACTATATCTTTAATAAATCAACACGAATCGTCCCGACCCAAACCATGTGGAACACGCCAAGAATAAGTATGTGAATTATTAAAGAATAATGTTTCTTCTTTAATAAATAAAAACAAGTCCAAAGACACATTACCAGTACAAACAAGGGAGAATGTTATTATTCTTAAAGAAAAACTTCATATTTATTAAAGACAAAATATTTAATCATTGAATATGAAGCGGTTAGGCGAATACATTCGATTGGCTTGATAAGCATATAATAGGCATGGGGTACCTGCCAGATGGCAAGTTAGACACCATCTCCAAAGAGAAAGGGGCAGACCTCGAAGAAAAAGTTCACAGGATCTGCTTGAGAGACATTTCAGACAATATAAATATTAAAGAAGAAGTCTGATATTAGTAAGGACAATAGTAATATATTTAATAAAAATAAACTGTTTATTTAATAAATAATTTTATTCTTATTTATTAAAGATGATATATTTAAATATTAAAGATATAATATCGTATTTATTATATATTTAGTTTTATCTATTATAAAGAATAAGATTCTTATTTATTAAATACAGAACTTCATAAATAATAAAGAGTATTCTTAATATTTATTAAATCCTATATCATATTGTTTAATAAAGATAAATTCGTGGAACTTTATTAAAGATAAATTCGTATCTTCGCAACATCAAATTCAAACGCAATGTATTATGGCTATCAAGAAGAAAGGTAACACGGGGTTCCTGAACGGAACAACAGTTGAGAGATTCGACAATATAGTACACCAGCAGGGTGGGGCACAGGCTGCACCTGAATCAGGTTCAACAGAGACGCCTGCAGCTGCTCCTGCGAAGCCAGAGGAGAATCCAGTGAAGGTTGCTCCTGAAACACCAGAGAAGCCCCAGGTCAACGCTCCTGCTGCAGAAGAGGGAACTGTTGCCCAGGAAGTTTCACAACCTGCGTCAGAACCAGCTTCTGAACCTCGTAAGCCTCTTACCCTGGAAGATGTGATGGGCTCAGAAGAGCTCATCAAGCAAGTGGCTCAGCAAATTCTCAAGCAAGGCGGCGCCAAGGGTATCGGAGGACTTGAAGCTCCCAAGCAGGGTCGTCCTCGCAAGGAACTCATCAAAGGCATCGACGAAGTGTCTGTCAACCTGCAGCTTCCGGAGACGCTTGTCACCGCATTGAGGAAGAAAGCAAAAGACGAGAAGATAACTATCAAGGAGATTATCGGACATGCCATCATGAGCACATATCCGGAACTATTAAAGTGAAATACAAATTATGGCAACAACAAAGAAAACAAGAATTATAACGGTCGTAAACCACAAGGGTGGGGTAGGGAAGACCATGACGGCAGCGAACCTCGGTGCTGCCCTCGCAAAGATGGGCAAGATGGTGCTGCTGGTTGATGCTGACGGACAGTGCAACCTGACCATGCAGTGCGTCGAGGTGGTTAGCGTTCCCACACTTTCAGACTATCTTAACAACGACGATATAGAGGTGCAGCCACAGCAGGTATCGAAGAAGCTGTTTCTCATTCCTGGTTCATCGGCATTAGATGCAGACTCCCACAACATTGAACTCTCTATCGAAGAAGATGCGGGAGCCACCAGATACATGGCCGACTGGCTGGAGAAAGTGAAAGACGAGTATGACTACATCATCATTGATTCTGCTCCAGGTTCTGGCGCAATGCTTGTCAACGTCATCGTAGCTGCTGACGAGTTGATTATCCCTATTGCCGATAAGTTCTCCATTCCTGGAGCCAAGAAACTGACACAGATTATCCGTGCGAACAACAAGGAGGTCAGTGGTCACTACCTGCTCACAAAACAGACCAGGTGGGGTGTCAGCAAGCAGATCAAGGAACTCTTGCTTGAACAGGCTTCTGAGAACCTCTATCACACGGCTATACGCCAGTGCGAGGAGCTCAACAAGGCAGCAGCCTGCGGCATGAGTATTTTCGAATACAGTCCCAAGAGCAACGGTGCTGAGGACTATATGGCTCTGGCAAAGGAAATCAACAAGGCAACCAAAGACAAAGACATGCCGTTTTAGGTAAAGAAAAACGAAAATGTTCCATTTTTGTTCCAAAGGTACTTGCTTCATCACGAAGAAAAGTACCTTTTTTGTGGCGGCATGCCTCAGAAGTACTGTAGCGAAAAGGATTTCAAGAAATGCAGAAATGTAATTCTAAAAGCAAATAGGGTAGGGGAGAGGTGAACAGGAAAGAGTCAAAACCATGCAATTTCAACAGATTTTGTCAATTTTTCGAAATAAAATCACTAATGTTCCCTATTTGTGGCGGTAAAAGTTCCCTATTTGTGGCGGTTTTCATAAAATGCCACGAAACTGTTCCGAAGACGCTCCTTTTTTGTGGCGGTCATGTTCCGAAATTGTTCCAGCTATGTTCCCTATTTGTGGCGCAAATGTTCCCTTCTTGTGGCGGAAAATATAAGCAAACGCATCTATATCAATAAGTTACGCCAATGCTATACATCTAATACTGATTTTTATAAAAAGAAAAAAACTATCTATACGAGACATTTTTAACAAAAGGGAAAAATAAAAAATATTATCAATAAAAAAAGCTATATTAAGAGATTAACGATCAAGAAAGGCTCAACTGGAAAGCGGAACAAATTAGTGCACTTCACCTCAGTTTTAAGGCTATTCAGGCCGAAAGCGGAACAAAATAGGAACATTTTTAGCGAGATGCCACGAAATTGTGGCGGTCGAACTTGAATTGAAACCATAAAGCGGAACAAAATCATGCACCTCGACATGGCCAAAACCCTCTATAAATGCCACTTCTGGCGCACTTGCGGAACAAATTAGGAACATTTCGAGACACGCATCCAGATAAAGATCTCTGTTTACTTGAAAAGTAAACTATAGGATGTGGTGAAGCGGAACATTTGAGATGTCCTGTCAATCGGGACTTCGGCGTAAGCCAAGGGGCTAAGAAGCGGAACAAAACCATGCAAGTTCCCTTTTTGTGGCGAATCAACCCGAAGCGGAACAAAACCATGCACCTCCATGTCCCTATATTTTGTAGTTCCAAGCACCTTATCGGAACAAAAAAGGAACATTCCTAAGCGGAACAAATCAGTGCACCTTGAAGGACGATTTTCAGTAAATAAAGGGGTTTCACGAAACTGATTAACAATTTTTATCATTCGAGCGAAAAGCGGAACAAAATCATGCACCTCGACATGGCCTGCAAACCGCATTGTCAGACGCATCCTGCACACTTTGCGGAACAAAAAAGGAACATTTTCAAAGCGGAACAAAATCGTGCACCTAAAAATGGTTTTATCTGACTATCAGTCAGTTAGTTAACGCGCAATCGGAACAAAATAGGAACATCAAAAGAGTCATGTTCCCTTTTTGTGGCGGTTAAAAATTAGTACCTTTAAAATTTGGTTGTTACACAGAAAAATCGTACTTTTACAACCGAAATTGAACGTTCGACCCCAAATCATCACATAAAATGACTACCGCTAAGTCAACAGCAAGCAAAGTGGAAGAATCTGCCAAGCAGACGAAACCCAAGAAGAAACCTGGTCGCAAGAGCACCAAAGTCAAGCTCCCCGAAGGACTCATCCCCATTGAGGAAGAGACCTGGCTGCTGGCTCCCCTGACGCTCACCCTGATGCGTCACAACTACACGTCAGTACAGAACAAGGTGCTGATGTCCATTCTTGAATGTCTGCAGGATATCCTCCGCAAGATCCTCGACCAGAGCAACGGTAGCGGTGGTGGTGTCCGTGACCTCTCGACCCTCCAGCGTGGTGAGATTGCCAACGAGAAAGGCGGACTGTCGTTCAACCTCGATTTCAAGACCTTCGGCATCGACCGAAACCACTATAATGAGTTGCGCTCCTCGCTTCGTATGCTTCCCAGCATTCCCGTCGAGATACCCTTCAAGTCGAAGGAGGGCAAGCGCTATATCAAGGTCACCAGCCTGTGCGATGTCTTCATCCCCGAAGAGAAGTACAAGACCTACGTCGTTGTACATATCGACAAGGAGGTCGCCGAAAAGCTCGTCTCCTTCGAGCTGGGCTGGCACCGTCTGGGTAAGGAGGTCGTCACCAGCAGTAACAACAAGTACACGCAGCGTATCTATATGTATATCACGGCCTGGACCCGTGCCGGACGCAGCATCATGTCGTCGCAGGAGTTGCGCAAGTGGCTCCAGCTCGAAGACAAGTACCGTGAGTTCCGTAAGCTCGCTGCCCGTGTCCTTGACCCTGCACAGAAGGAGCTGGAGGAGCTGGCCAAGGCAGGCTATTGCGACTGCTACTTCACCTATCAGAAGAAATATACCGGCTCGCGCAAGTCCGGCGAACCTGACCAGATAGAGTTCCACATCTTCAAGTCGCCCAAGCTCGCTGGCAATGAGGAGCAGGCCGTCTACGACCGTCAGTACGCCCATCTGCAGGAGCTTATCATGAAGCACTTCGGTTTCACCCAGCAGGAGATTGAGAGCCTGATGAAGCGCGTCAACGAGGAGAACGTCACCGAGATGATGACCAAGGTGTCGAGCATCTACATGTTGGTGAAGAACGACAAGAAGGGCGAGATCAAGGACATCAAGGCCTACGTCTATAAGGCCATGGACAACTTCCTGAAAGAAACCGAGATGGATTCCTACGAGGAGATCAAGGACTGATAAACCGTCAGTTTAAGCATAGATATTAAGCGTCATTCCCCGAAATGGAGTGGCGCTTTTTTTATATTCTCTTTTACGAGATTGTTTTCATATTAAGAAAATATAAGTGTTAAAAACAAGACTTATTTGTTAAAAACAATATTTATCTAAAACGAATTGCGTAATTTTGCACCTGTTTTCAATAGTTAGTTATTATGAATAAGATAGAAAAGACGACCAATTCTCACACAACCAGTTCAATTCCAGTAGCTCATACTGGCGGCTTGTCAGCCGGGCAGTTAGCCAAAATGCCGACACCTAGAATAACATTCTGTTATTTCTCATAATTGGAGGAGGTTTCATACGATGGCATACAGGGTAATCATGCAGGAGATAGTCAGAAGACGCCCGAAGTGGCTGATACGCTTCCTGTTGTCACTGTCCCCGGACATCTATGACTCCAAGCAGTCGTTTACGGACGCGAAGAAGTCGATTGCCGATATTGCCAAGACCATCGATGAAACCCAGCTGAAGATCAAGAAGAGCAGGCTTCATATCATTGAAGAATCTGAGCGCATCTCCATATTGAGTGCGAAGGCTTATCCCTATGTACATTTTTATATAGACCACAACGATCACGATTTTGACAATGAATCTGAATTGTAATATCACGTTTGAGACGTTTCTGGATCACCCGGGAATCAACCTGTTGGAGTCCTTGGGATTCGACCCATGCTGTCTGCCTTCATCGATGAAGAGCTGTGAGGTGTTGTTTCTGAACAGGATCATCAGGGGAGTGGGTATCAGGAATACCCAGGGTGGCATGGAGTTCTTCAGCCGTGACATATCACAGAGACATTTCAATACTGTTGGTCAGTTAGGAGTTGTCTCCCTGCCTGTCGAACCGAATAAAAAGACTGAGACCTGCTGTCTCTTTGCGGACATGTTCGACTATCTGGCCTACCTCACTCTTCTTCGGGAGGACCGAGGTGCAACTCTTCCTTGTCATTGTGACTGTTATGTGATGAACGATGTGAGGAACTACATCCCGATGATGCTGGATGTGGTGAACTATGAACGTGTCCATTGCTTCTTTCCCAACAACGACTGGGGACAGGTGATGACGGCGACGTTCATCATGAAGAATTCACGTTCATGTAGCGAGTCAAGGCGGTATCTGGATTACGAATACCTGTATGATTATTTAACGGCAAAAGAATAAGTGCGATGTTTGATGATGTAATCAAGTTTGCTCCCTGTGAGCATGATCTGGAGAAGAAGCCGGAGTATTGGCAGAGTGACACCTTCAAGAAGAGGAATCATGCAGTTCTGGAGTCCATCAAGAAAGTGACGGGCTATTATCCGACGAAGAACCGCCAGCCTATCAGGGTAGGAGTGTTTCAGGTAGCCGACAAGACCACCATCGATGAACTCGTGGGATTGTCGAGGAAGCTGAAGGACTGGTTCAAGCTGGACTGCTTTCAGGCGAGTATTGACCGCGTGACGAACACGGCACAGATGCTGTTTGACTTCAACGAGTATGATACAGGCAAGAGTGTTCATCTCAACCAGAGTCAGCAGATTGTCATCGGTGTGACCATCCTCCGTTATCTGGATCTCCCGCGTCCCAAGGGTGCGGAACTCTGGAGGCGCTATTTCCTGGCAGGGCAGTATGCCGATGATCCGGAGTCATTCAAGAAGGTTCTTCAGAAGCTGAAGTACAAAGGCTTCTGCAAGCAGGATTACACCCTTCTCTGTGACAGTTTATTACATTCCATGTATATGTGTCAGGGACTGGTGAAGTGATATTAGATATGGATGAAAACCAATAAGGAAAAGATGGATAAAGCAGTCAATAAGGAAACGCAGGAGTCCGATGTCAAGCCATATATCCTGAACAAGGGGCTACCCCGTTTTGTGGGGCGCACGGAGTTCAGGCGTCTGGACAAGGTCATTCAGGAGAAGAATGCGCTGATCGAGCGTTTCAAGCAGTACGACGAGGAGCGCAAGGCCTATTATGCCGGGTTCATCGAGGACTATAATGAGATGAAGGAATCCTTCGACCACTTCAATGAGGAGCTGATGAAAGTGGTCGAGGACGGTGACCTTGACCAGTCAGACTATAGGAAGGTCATGAAGCTCTATCGCAACTGGCTTACCTATAAGAGCAATTGCGAGCTATACAGGGACAAGCTCTGCGGAGCCCGTCAGAGTGTCTGTGACATACGTAATGACATAGACCGCCTTGAAGCCCTCATGGGTCAGCTCAGCCCCGATGAAATCAGCCATCAGGAGCAGATTATCTCCCGCATGTTCACCATGCGCAAGCATCTGGACAACCTACAGTCTAAGGTGATTATCAGTTAAACAGTTATTTGTTTTTTCATACGATGGAAGCATCAGGGCATACACCTCGAATGAGGCAGCCCTGATGTTTTTTTGTGTCATGCAGACAGCCTTGTCTCGAACACGATGCTGTCGCCCTTTCTCAGCTGTAGCTGGAACTGGGCATAGGCATTGCGGTCAGCCAGTTCCTGCAGCTTGCAGCGGTTGTCATCGGTGTCTTCGAGCATGGAAGCATATAGCAGCCTGCCTGCGAAGTGGCCCTCCAGGTCGAAGGCCTTGAATGTTTTCATCCATTTAGCCTTGGCATAGACAAAGCACAGGTCGGCAATGCGCAAAGGCTCCTGCGTGTTCTCGCATTCTTTCTGTTTCATCGTTATCTCTTGTTTGTGGGGAGGTGGTGGGTCTCCCCGTGACCTTCTTTATAGTACATACTGGTATTTGCCAGTGCAGTATTTCCCGTATTCGAGTCCCCTGACAGCTCCCTGCGCTGCATCTGCCAGTTGTTTTACCACGAACAGGTTCAGGTGGTGCATGAGCCGTTGTTTTGCCTTGGGGTAGGCATCGAGGTCTTTGATGTTCCCCTCGTGGCCGTTAGCCTTCCAATAGGTCTGCAGCAGTTCGTCTGCCAGATCTTCAGGTTTGATGATGTCCCGGGTGATGTCCCAGATCTCTCCGCATGTCATACTCATAGTCTTCTTCCTTGTTAGTTGTTCTTTCTGAGCCATCGCTTGAATGTCTCCGAGTAGGGGAGGGCGAAGCGCATGTCCCGCTGTCCCATGTTGTTGATGCACTGAGGTACTGATGTCTTCCAGCTGTCTGCAATCCACTGGTTATACCTCTTTGCCGTTGCTTCATCGAGGATGACGGCCTCTGATGACATAGCCCAGATTTTTTCCTTGATGTTCTCGAACAGCTGCTGTTCCGTATTGCCGAAGACACGGCATTCTGTAGCGCCAATACCCTGGCTTGCCTGATGGAGGTGTTCGTCCTTGTAGATGACAGGCATGAACTTGATAGTTGCTTTATCCATATCTGTGAAGTTTATAGTAAATACCCTTTAGAGCCAGACCTCGTTACGCTTGTCCTTCCGCTTGTAAGCCTTAATCTTCCTGCGGCACTCAAGCAGTGAAGCGTCGTAGTTGATGATGAACTCGTCGTCTTGCCAGAAACCAATCATAGCCATAATACTTGCTGACAGTATTTATCCCGTCGTCTGCGGTTCTAAGTTGAAATTTATCGGATTGACAGAACCCTAAGCCTTTTTCTTGTTTAAGTTTCTTGATGTCCATCGCGAATTTTTTTTTAAGCATCGGCATATCCGTCACCCTTTTAGCCTTTTTGTCTGCCGACCATGAAGAGAACGGCCAAGGGCTTAGAGCAAGGATTTCGTGCAGGAAAAACAGAGAATACCCAAATCTTGATTTGCGGAAGTCTGCTCTGATTTTCCTCCTCGAAAAGCGCAGTGGTACTTGATCATAGCCCGCGTTCCCTTAACTTTGCAGGCAAAAAGGCTGTTAAAAGGGTGACAAGATGTGAGCAGTCAAAAGTGAGCGATGAACGATTATCAAGAACAGCCCCTTTCCTTGTTCAAGTCCGGAGCAAGCCCCTTCAGGTCTGTTGTTGTTCATTAGGAAAAGTGGGGTGGGAGAGGGTGATGTACCACCGCATGGGCTTTCTGATGACTTTTGCCTTGTGATGGAACACACACAGCTGAGCTTCGTAGCCTGTGGAGAGAGCCAGCCGTGTGTGTTCATAGCGCAAGGTAAGTGTCATCGCCCATGCTCTGCTGCCGTTTCCGGCTGTCCTTAGCAGTCCTGCTGCCAAGACAGCGAGGAATCAGCAGGCAGATGGGACATGCCCTCGGGCGGGACAGTAAGAGATCGGAGCCGTTCATGTCACCCTTCCTTGTCGCAGTCCCTTCGGGCTTGGGATAAGAGGATCCAGCCAGGATGCATCAGGTTCTGGAGTTGGTTGGAAATGACTCAGGCAGGAAAAGAGTGTTGTGCCGTCAGCCGATGGACATTGTCTCGTCGCTGGTTATCAACCACAACGGATGTGCATAACATGCTCTTCCGTTGAGACAAGCAACGTCCATCAGCAGGATGACCGTATAACTCTCTGACTGCCCGTGGCATCTCCTCCAATGGAGGAACGCACCCTGGCAGCATGCTCCTATCCCGTCATAGTCCGAATCGGTGCGACCGTGGTAGGGTCAGAAAGATGGCATTCAAAAGTAAAAACGGTCAAAAATGTCCTGTAAAAGTCTGTTTTCAAGCGTTTTACGAGTTTTAGGATTGTAACATAGTTAAAAACAGGAATGAAATTTTCGGAGCCCCTTTGTTAGCGAATTATGTTGTTCCTTTGCACCCAGAAAATTAAAAAATAAGAAAGAAAACAATGGGAGCATTTGCAATTTATGCATTCGTAGTTACCGGCTTGTATATCCTGTATATGTCTGCAGTGATCATGAAGGATCTTTTCGGAAAGAAAGGTCAGAAGAAGGATGCGGCAGAGGAGTTCAATACAGCCGACATCGGGGAGGAATCCTCTACCGTCATTGATGAGACCGAAGACGGGTTCCATGTCCATCAGTCTGGCGAGGCCGCTGCTGATGCCGGGCAGGAACCTGCTGAGGAAGAGCATCCGGAAGACAACGGTTCTTCTGCCAGCCAGCAGGCAGGTGCCAGGGAGGTATCCATCTCTTCAGGCTCAGCCACACAAGAAGACCAGGAGCAGCCGGTTGATGACAACCCTGATGACGAGACCTTGCTGCAGGAAGAGAGCGAGGCCAGCCAGGCAGAGTATGAGCGTCTCGTTGCCGTGAAGAAGGAGATGCTGTCTATCAAGCCGTCTTATCAGGACGAGTACACCAATGATGAATATAGGGCATCCACGGCAAGACCGCTGAGTGAACAGTCTCGTATTCTCTGTAAGATGGTCGGAAATCTCTGAGCGTATGATGCAGCAGCTGTTTCTTGTAACTATCAGCAATGGCGGGACGAACTACTCGCTGACTGCCCAGGCACTTGCCGAGATGACAGACGAGGTGGTGCTGACGATGGGATATGTCGTGGGCTTGCTCTATGCCGTAGCGTCGCTGCTGGCCATCTACAATGCGACAGTCATCTATATCAAGTTGCAGGCTGGCGAGGGAGGTTTTACCAAGGCCGTACTGATGATGTTCGGAGCCATCATGTTCCTGATTGGCGCAACTATTGTGCTTCCGGCATTCTTCGGCTACCAATACGGCAGTTCAGGATTCTCGCCGTTCGATTAGGCTATTCATAAATATCTATACAACACAAAAACTAAATTAATCAACCAACACAAAAATGAAGAAAAGTAAGTTTTGTAAGGCCGTTTCCGGCATCCTGAATGGAGCCGTCGGCATGTGTGAGAAAGCAGTGATGTCACCCCGTTTCGGTATGGTTCTGGCAATGCTCTGCATGGTAAGTGTCACCTTCGCCCAGAATGCTGCTGGCGATTATTCCGCTGGTACCACGGCTCTGGGAACCGTGACCACGGAGATTGCGAAGTACGTTCCTGTGGCTGTGAAGCTGTGCTATGCCATCGCTGGTGTCGTAGCCGTTGTGGGTGCTATCAGTGTGTACATCAAGATGAACAACGAGGAGCAGGATGTGAAGAAGAGCATCATGATGCTCGTGGGTGCTTGCATCTTCCTGATTGCAGCAGCCCAGGCTCTGCCTCTGTTCTTCGGCATCGGCGGTGAGTGATGAACGACACCGGACATCTTGACTACCAAGTTTTCAAGGGGCTTCAAAGGCCTCTTGAATTCTTGGGTTTTCAGGGTCGTTACATCTACTGGGCAGCAGGGACGGCAGGCGGTGCCATCGTGGGTTTCATCATCGGCTATGTGGCCGTCGGCTTCATAGCGGCACTGGTCCTGTTGACAGTCATCCTTGCCTTCGGTGGTGTGATGACCTTCCTCAAGCAGCGTAAGGGACTGCACTCGAAGAACGAGGATAAGGGAATCTTCATTTTCGCCCATTCCCGGCGGATCTAACTGAACAGACTTAACTGAAATGAAAGCATGACAATAGTAGTTATTATAGCGTTTCTATGTGTCCTTGTAGGTATGGCATTGTCAGTCTGGGCCTTTGGCACGGGCGGCAAGCGAGCCAATACCTTCAAGGACATCTATTTCAGCATCGAGGATGCGGATGGGGTAGGGGTTCTCTATACCAAGACCGGAGAGTATTCTGCCATCCTGAGGATGGAGAACCCCGTACAGAAGTATTCGGCAGATACGGACTGTTACTATGATTTCACCAACCTGATGACGGCTGTGGTACAGACGCTGGGTGAGGGCTATGCCCTGCACAAGCAGGACGTGTTCGTCAGGAAGAGCTTTGACGGCAAGGCCCTGGCAACGGGTGCTACGGGCCGTTTCCTCTCGGATGCCTACTTCCGTTTCTTCAATGGGCGCCAGTACACGGCAGCCAGTACCTATCTGGTGATAACGCAGGAGTCCAGGAAGAGTGCGCTGCTGAGTTACGACAGCAGCAAGTGGCGTGACTTTCTTGTGAAGATCCATAAGGTGGCCGACCAGCTGCATGACGGCGGTGTCAAGAGTGCTGAGTTCCTGACCGTGAAGGAAGCCCGTGAGTATGCCGACCGTTTCTTTGCGCTGAACTTCCGTGATTCCCATTTCTCCATGACCAACTTCAAGGTTGACAGTGAGGAGATCCGCATGGGCAGTCGTCAGTGCAAGGTCTATAGTCTCTTGGATGTGGACTCTGTGGGTCTTCCTGGCGTGTTGCGTCCCTATGTGGATATGACGGTCAACAATGCCGTGATGCCTGTTGACCTCATGAGTGAGATAGACCATATTCCAGATGTGGATACGGTGGTATATAACCAGGTCGTCTTCCTGCCTAACCAGAAGCGGGAACTGGCGATGCTCGACAAGAAGAAGAACCGTCATGCCAGCATCCCCAACCCGTCCAACCAGATGGCCGTGGAGGACATCAAGCAGGTCCAGGAGGTGATAGCCCGTGAGGGAAAGCAGCTCGTCTATGCCCACTATAACCTTATTGTGGCCATGGATGCTGATAAGGATATGCAGAAGGTGACGAACCATCTTGAGAACATCTTCTCCCGTCAGGGCATCCATATCTCCAAGCGTGCCTACAACCAGCTGGAGCTGTTTGTGGCCTCGTTCCCCGGCAATGTCTATCGTCTCAGTCCTGACTATGACCGTTTCCTCACCCTCAGTGATGCTGCCTTGTGCCTGATGTACAAGGAGCGTCAGACCAAGGGTGATGACACGCCGGTGAAGTGTTATTACACAGACCGTCAGGGAGTGCCGATGCCTATCGACACCACGGGAAAGGAAGGAAAGATCAAGTATACCAACAACTCGAACTTCTTCGTCCTCGGTCCTTCCGGCAGTGGCAAGTCGTTCTTCATGAATACCGTCGTCAGACAGTATTATGAGCAGAATACCGATGTGGTCATCGTCGATACCGGTGACAGCTATGAAGGGCTGTGCAGCTATTTCGGCGGCACCTATATCTCCTATACCAAGGAGCGTCCCATCTCCATGAACCCCTTCAAGGTGACGGAGGTGGAGTACCAGACGAACTTCGGTGAGAAGAAGAACTTCCTCACCTCGCTGATCTTCCTGATCTTCAAGGGCGCTCAGGAACCCACGAAGATAGAGCAGTATATCATCGAGCGTACCATCATCGAGTATTACCGTGAGTATTTCTCACCCTTTCAGGGCTTCAGCCAGGAAGAGAAGGAGGAGCTGCACCAGAGTCTGGTCATCGCGGCCAAGAGCAATGGCGAATATGAGAAGTACGAGGAAGAGCTACAGACGCGTAACGGCACCGGCTCCTATGATGTGACGGAGGAGGAGCGCCAGCGTTATGAGCGCAACAGCCGTCTCAGCGAGAAACTCCAGGCGAAGATTGATGACGAAGCCAGTACGGAGGGTGAGAAGGCGGCTGCCAAGAACCAGCTGCAGCGTCTGACACCGGAGATAGTCGAGGGTAAGTTCATGGAGAAGATCGAGCGTGAGATTTCCAAGCGTGAGCAGCAGCGCAAGAGCCTGAGAGTTCAGGAGCTGTCGTTTAACAGCTATTATGAGTTTGCCCGTCAGCGCATCCCCCAGATTATCCGTGAGGACAGTATCGAGTTCCCTATCAATGACTTTGCGGCCATCCTGAAGCCGTTCTACCGTGGCGGTGCACTGGAGTACACCCTGAACAACGACATGGACGGCTCGCTGTTTGATGAGCAGTTCATCGTCTTTGAGATTGACAAGGTGAAGGATGACCCGGTGCTCTTTCCGATCATCGTGCTCATCATCATGGACGTGTTCACCCAGAAGATGCGTATCAAGAACAAGGTGCGCAAGTGCCTGGTCATCGAGGAAGCATGGAAGGCTATCGCCACGCCTGTCATGGCGGAGTACATCAAGTACCTCTATAAGACGGCGCGTAAGCACTGGGCCATGGTGGGTGTCGTGACGCAGGAGATCCAGGATATCACCTCTTCGCCCATCGTCAAGGAGGCCATTATCAACAACTCCGATGTCTTCATGCTGCTTGACCAGAGCAAGTTCAAGGATAAGTTTGATGATATCAAGGCGACGCTGGCCCTGACGGATATCGACTGCAAGAAGATCTTCACCATCAACCGTCTCGACAATAAGGTGGGGCGTTCGCCCTTTAAGGAGGTCTTCATCAAGCGTGGCACGGAGGGAGATGTCTTCGGCATCGAGGAACCCCGTGAGTGCTATATGAGCTATACGACGGAGAAAGCCGAGAAGGAAGCCCTGAAGCTGTACCGTCGGGAACTCTGCTGTACCCATCAGCAGGCCATCGAGGCCTTTGTGCGTGACTGGGAGCGGAGTGGTATCGGCAAGTCGCTGGAGTTCGCACAGTTGGTGAATAAGCAGGGCAGGGTCTTGAACCTGCCTCCTAAAAAGCTGATTCATGCGTAGGATTCTTTTTGCTTTCATATTGCAGATGCTGGCCGTCCCCCTCTTCGCGGGGGGATGGTACAGTGTCAATATCGACCTGAAGACCACGGCGGCGATGACGGCAGCCTATGCGGCAGAGACGGCCACTGAGTTGATGAATGACGAGGACGTTCAGAAAATCCTCGACCACTATACCAGTGCCGAAGTTGCTACGGCTGGCATCTTCGCCTCGAAGTGGCTTGACCGCAAGGCCCTCCAGAATGCAGGGCTTTTCGGTGATGCCGAGGAGAACTTCTACTATAAGCGTATCTATAAGATGGTCAGCGCACAGATCATGCCCAAGTTGCTGGATGTGGGCGCACTGGCCATCAAGAACCCGGAGAAGGCCATTTACTGGGGACCCTATCTGTTTCGTACCTGCGAGCAGGTGAAACAGCTCTGCATGACCTTCGAGACAGTGGTGGCCAACGGGAAAGTGTCGTTTCAGGACGTCGCTTTCCTGGCCATCAATGATAATCTGAAAGGCCTGTTCGACCTCACCAGACTGGGGGAGGTGGACTGGGCTGCCGTGTGGGATCATCTGGCTGACTTCGGTGACGGACTCACCAAGGAGGATTTGGAAGATGACCTCGACGGACTCATGACGGCAGGCGGTGCCATCGTCTCGGGTGGCGGTGCCGTCCTCGACTCTGTCTGGACGAATGCCAGCAAGGTTGGGGGCGTGTTCCACTCGAAGCCCGGAGAGATCCTCCAGCTCTACCATGACTTCAAGGATATGTACGAGACGCTCTCTGACCCCTCGAATATCAAGGACCTGGTCATGCAGCAGATTCTTTCTACCGACAGTACGGGCGTAGCCAACCTCTTCACCCTTGACGGCTATAATATCACCAGCTATGTCAGTGACTATCTTCAGGAGATGCAGGGTCGCTTCTATACCCAGCGGTGGTATATCTACTGGCGTGACTCAGGCAGTGAGCAGGTATGCAGCTATGCTCCTCCGACGGACAGCGAGAGCATCATGTACGGCGGTGAGTGGTATCGTGTCGGCACCTCGGATGAACACTATCAGTATTCGTCTGCCGACTACGAGAACTCACTGCGTAACTCGGAGAGCTATGCCGGCTGGAGCCGTGCGCGTTGTCAGGAGCTGAACAGCCATGATGACAAGTATCACTATCAGTTCTATAACTACATGAGCTCTTCGCGTATCTACAAGAAGAATTCTGGCCGTACGACGGCCTTCTCCTATGCCCATTATATTGATGTCTATAAGACGTGGAATGTCTATGAGGAAGTCTATGAGGAGGTCTTTGACAGCCAGTATGACGATGAGAATGCCATGCAGGCGAGGTTCAATGCGAAGCTCGCGGAGCTGAACGACAATGAGGAGGGCCGTGTCTATCGTATCGGCAAGGACAGCAAGAACTACTACCAGGCTGCTGATGAGGTGCGTATGCGCGGTTGCTCGACCGTCAGCTTCACAGTGGAGTGCCATGACCATGCCAATCTGGGTGAGGGTAACTTCTCCTGGAAGGAGAACGGCAACCAGCGCCATGCCCTTGACGAGGACTCCAAGCGCTATGCCATGGAGACCACCCTTTCCGGCGGTGCCGACACCTCGGAACTCGACGAGGGTATCTCGACATGGGGCAGTGAGGTGACGCGGCTGCAGGAACAGATCCGTGCACTTCAGCAGCAGAACGACGACCTGCTGGCGCAGATCAGCCGTGCCAGCGTGGAGGAAGCCGCTGCCTTGCGTGCACAGTATAATGCCAACCGCAATGAGATCAGCCGTCTGGAGGCTGAGAAGAGCCGTTCCCAGGCAGAGCTCAACAAGTATCTCAATGCCCGTCAGGAACTGATAGACGACTATGCCGACGAGCGCGACGGGACCTATCGCATCCCTGCCGTCATGCATGAGATAGAGACCGCCTACCATATCATCTGGACGGATGCTGGCAGCTGGCAGGGCTGGAGTTTCGTGCGTCATGGTAATGTGCCGAATATCAGTGGTGAGGTGGAGTTCCGTGCCGACCTTTCCAAGGAGCGTGGTGAGAGCCATTTCCTCGGCATCCGCTACCATCGTGCCATCCTGGCCGTCCATTGGACGCTGAGTGCCAACTACTCCAGTTCACAGATAGCGGATATCATGGAGCTGGATCCTGAGCTGAGCGATGAGGAGAAGGCCGCCAAGGTCAACGACAGGATGCGTGAGCTCAGGGAAGAGTTCCCAAATTGTTCCGTTGAAGCGAACTATGCCTATAGCAATCCAGCTGAGACGGAGGGTGACGAGGATGCTATCCATCTCCTGTGGACCTGTGACCGTCTGGCCATAGCCCGTGATGTGGACTACCGTCTCTCGAAGATCTATGCCCAGCTGGTGCTCATAGAGAAGTTCATGCGCAGCCGTGAGACGTTGCTCGACTACCTGAAGCGCGACCTTGGTGTGGCGGTTCTTGGCGGTACGGACAGGATCAGGATCGGTGGCCGCAGTTTCCGCCATTGGCGCAATGTCGCTTCTGCCGTGGCCCGTGGTGATTATATCGTAGATGATGATGAAGAGTAAGAAGATAATCCTGTTGCTGCTGATGCTCGTGCCCATGCTGGCACGGGCACAGTATAGCTTTGACTTCCTGTCCGTCGAAGCCCTTATTGATGACCATAAGCGCATCCGTAGTGTCCTCATGGCCCGTAGTGGTGTGGAGCAGGCCAATGAGCTGCTGCACCAGTACAGCCGCGAGGCCAATGTCGATTACGACTCGCTGAACGTGAAGCTCGACAAATACACCAAGTGTTTCGACGTTATTGATGTCATCTACAACGGAGGCGTGACGGTCCTGAACGTCAAGAACACCTATGATGATGTCTCCTATAAGATCGGACAGCTCGAGTCCCTGATAGAGACGTTCATCAACGAGCGTACCCTGCGCGGGGATATCGTCTCTTCCGACACGCTCATCATCAATGCCTGTCAGCGGGCCGTTGAGCAGGTTGGCGATGACGGCACACAGCTGGTGAACAGCCTTGTTGAGCTGGCTGGTTACGCCACTGGCGTGGAGCATATTACGACGGAGGGTCTGCTGACGGTGATGGGGCACATCAATGAGTCCCTTGACAGGATCCGTCAGTGTATAGACCATACCTATTATGTCATCTGGAAGTACGTCACCATCCGTACCCATTATTTCAAGCGGACGCTCTATCAGTCGAAGACCCTCCGCGAGATGGCCAACGATGCCTTTTCCCGGTGGAAACGTGTAACAGAAGAAGTTGGATATTGACGATGAAGAAGGAACAGTTAATCATTTGTATGCTGACAGCCATGCTGCCGCTTCAGGCGCTCGCACAGAGCGTCACCTATAATCATGACGAGTCCGTGATGAACCAGTTCACCATCGGGGAGACGGGTGCTGGCAGTTTCACGCCGGACTGGTATTATGATGTCTTGCACAAGAACTACCGCAATGGAGCCATGATGACCAACAAGCAGTTCTTCCGTAGTCAGATGAACCTCACGCTCTATCAGGAGGTGCCTCATTCAGAGGCAATCGACTCAGCCCTGAATGAGCGCCTGCGTGTCGAGGGATTGAATATTGCCGACCGTACACCGGGCATTACCGACCTGGCCTATCAGGTGGAGAAGGGAAAGATAGAGGGCAAGCTCGCCGTCCTGAAGCAGAATATCGAGCGTATCACATTGGAGGGGGGCAGTGCCGGTCAGTACCGTACCTGGCTGGAGCGTTACAATGCCATCAACTGCGGCCTGCAGGCCGTCCGTGATGCCTACATGCCGATGGGCAAGCGTAAGGAGCAGTATCTCGCCATCTATAAGGACATACTCCTGAAGAATACCGAAGTCTGCGAGCTGATCCTCGCCCTGCGTCATATGAAATCCGCCAAGGAGGCTATGGCTACTGCCCGTGCACCACACCGTGCCAACATCGTTACCATTGCTCGTTCAGCACATGGCCGGTGGAAAGTTGCCATGGCAGCTGGTGGTGGGATAGGAGAGTGAGACAGTGCCGTTAGGCTCGAGTTCAATCTCTGTTTGACTTATCAGGCATGGCTTGATGATGTCCTTGCTGATGCTCAAAATATAAACTGAAGCTTATAAGAAAATATCCGTTTTATAAAGTCTGTTTTATAAAGGCAGGTGTTTTCTATAAGCTATGGTTAACAAAATGGAGTTGTTTGCTAAAACTTGATTCATTTTACGAATGACCCCAGTGATGATAGTTTTTCACGTGGGAAAGTTACGAAACAGTTAATAACAGGAATAAAATTTTGCGGGAAGAGCTGTTTGCGTTTTTAGTCGTACTTTCGCGGCAAAAAAGCGAAATGGGAGTTTCAGGTTTGGTTTTGCAGGCAGGTGCGATGCCGGAAGTTGTCGACAGTATCGTCAACAATATCGGTATTGACATGTTCGACGAGGAGATTGACGATGTCATTTTCCAGACGAACGAGTTCCTGACCGATGCAACGTTCATAGGAGCAAGCGGGCCTTTCTGGTGGATACTGGAGATGTGTATGGCCCTGGGAGCGATGTTTGCCATCATCATGGCGGCGGGCATGGCGTATAAGATGATGACGAAGGGCGAGCCGTTCGACGTGCTGAAGGTGCTGCGTGTGCTGGCCATTGCCATCGTGATGTTTTGGTGGTATCCGCACGGAGGCAACGGGGCATCGGTATTGGGTGTTCTGGCCTATGTGCCGAACTGTATCGGCTCTTATACCCATGACCTCTATGAGATAGAGGCGGCGCAGGTGCAGCAGAAGTTCGACAACCTCCATGAGCCGCTGAAGCAGCGTCAGGATAGTATCGACCACTATATGGCGATAGCGAAGGTGACGGTGGACGGTATGCAGAAGGCCGGTGTCTCGGATATCACGCAGTATGTGGGTTATCAGACACTCACGGACTCGGAGAAGAAGGCCTGTAAGTTCTACTTGCAGAGCACCTATACGGGACTGATGATAGGACTGGACAAGATCATCATGCTGTTGGCCTTGGTCGTGTTCCGTATCGGCTGGTGGGGAACGATATTCTGTCAGCAGATCCTGCTGGGCATGCTGACCATCTTCGGTCCTATCCAATGGGCATTCTCTCTCCTGCCGAAATGGGAGGGAGCCTGGGCGAAGTGGATCACGAGGTATCTCACCGTGCATTTCTACGGAGCGATGCTCTACTTCGTGGGATTCTATGTGCTGTTGCTCTTCGACATCGTGCTGAGCATCCAGTATGAGAACCTGCAGGCGATTCTTGACGGAGGGTTCTCCGGGTATCTGCAGAACTCGTTCATGACGGCAGGCTACCTGTTGGTGGCAAGTCTGGTGGCGCTGAAGTGTCTGAACCTCGTGCCGGACTTGGCAGCATGGATGATACCTGAGGGTGATACGGCCTTCTCGACCCGTAACTTCGGTGAGGGCGTGGCCAGTCAGGCCAAGACCAGTGCCATGTCAGTAATGCGATAGATTTAAATTAGAAAAATATGGTAATAAAGAATCTGGAGAATAAGATTAAGCTGGTGCTGATAGTCAGCTGTATGTTCATGGCTGGCTGCATCATCATCTCTATGGGCGCCATCTTCACCGCCAAGGGTATGGTGGACGATGCCCACAAGAAAGTGTATGTATTGGACGGCAACGTGCCCATCCTCGTGCAGCGCACGACGATGGACGAGACCCTTGACGTGGAAGCGAAGAGCCATGTGGAGCTGTTCCACCATCTCTTCTTTACCCTTGCGCCTGACGACAAGTATATCAACTATACGATGGAGAAGGCCATGTACCTGGTCGATGAGACGGGACTGGCCCAGTTCAATGCGTTGAAGGAAAAGGGTTTTTATAATAACATCATGGGTACGAGTGCCGTGTTCTCAATCTTCTGTGACAGCATCAAGTTCGACAAGCAACAGATGACTTTCACCTATTATGGCAGGCAGCGTATCGAGCGCAGGACGAATATCCTGATGCGAAAGCTGGTCACAGCCGGAGAGCTGAAGCGCGTTCCGAGGACGGAGAACAATCCCCACGGACTGTTGATAACGAACTGGCGTACCTTGTTGAACCAGGATCTGGAGCAGAAACAGAAAACCATCTATTAGGCTATGGGTTGGAAGAGATTGATTATAGGAGAGCCGATGCCGGACAAGAACGATCCGAAGTACAGGGAGCGTTACGAGCGTGAGGTGGAAGCGGGCAGGAAGTTCGCGGACAAGGCTGGAATCAGCTGGGGGGCCATGAGGCTGCAGGAGATAGGCCAGGCACATAAGGTGGCCTTTCTGGCAGTGGTGTTCGGCTTTGTTACAGCCTGTTTCTTAGTGAATGTCTATCGTCTGGTGACCGCCTATCAGCAGGGTGGGCGGCAGAAAGCCACGGCGGTAGAGCGTGTGGACAGTGCGCTCCAGTCGCATGGTCATTATATAAAGGGAAATAGTGGAAAGTAAGATATGAAGAAGATTAATTTCAAACAGCCAAAGTACATCATCCCGACGCTCGTATATATCGGAGCGTTGCTGATTCCCTATCTCTTCATGGAGGTCTTCAATGTGGAGATAGAGGACAAGAAGGATGCGAGCCTTCAGACGACGGAGTATCTGAATGCGCAGCTGCCCTCTGCCAATGTCAGCAGGGAAATCGGCAGCAAGCGCAAGAATATGCGTGATGCGTTTGGAGAGATTACAGACCGCAGTGCCGTTCAGGACTTTGCCGAGAATCCAGACACCTTGAATAAGAAGGAGGATTTCGAGTCGAAGTATTCCGAGGATGAGCTGCGACAGTTGGATGCCCAGGCCCAGCAGCAGGAAAGAATCCGTCATCTGTCGGATTTGAACAGCCGTGTGGCGCAGTCCGCCAGGAAAGGGGAGGCCATGGGTAGTGATGATTTCGTGGTTCCCATGACAGACGAGGAGCGTGCCAAGGCCCTGGCGATGCGCCGTCAGGGGCTGATGGCCGACCTCGACAGGGACCTGAACAATGCCCGGGCGCAGGGGGCTGCTAAGATGGGAGCTGCTGCAGAGATGCAGGACAGTGTCCTTGCCAAAGGCGCGAAAGCGGCCAGGGAGGTGGCTGATGAAGCACCCAATGCCGTGCGTGAACTTGACGAGGATGCCCAGAACAATATCGTCACGAAGGTATCGAAGGATGACTCGGAGTATTTTAATACGCTGAGTCAGAATGCCCCGAACTCGAACCTGATCAAGGCTATTATCGACGAGGAGATCAAGGCGGTGGAGGGTAGCCGTGTCCGTCTGCGTCTTTTGGATGATATCGACATCAATGGTACGCAGGTTCCCAAGGGCAGCTATCTCTATGCCACGATGAGCGGATTCGGCCAGCAGCGTGTGAAGGGAAAGGTGCAGAGCGTCCTCGTTGGTGACGAGATCCTGAAGATAGGCCTTTCCATCTATGATGTGACTGATGGTCTGGAGGGACTCTATGTTCCGGCGAGCCAGTTTCGTGAGACGACGAAGGATATCGGCAGCTCTGCCATGCAGAGTAACATGAACCTGAACCAGACCAGTGGCGGGACGAGCGTCAGCCAGTGGGCGGGACAGGCCCTCCAGAATGCCTATCAGAAGACTTCCAATGCCATCAGTAAGGCGATCAAGAAGAACCGTGTGCGTCTGAAGTACGGCACACAGGTGTACCTCGTGAACAGCAAACAACAACGCAAGCGTTGATGTTTGTTAAAAAGTGTTTAAGAAATAAAAAATTTTGACAATATTTCAGCATGAAAAGATTTTTCGGAACCAAAATGGGCGCGTTTCTGCTCTGCGCCACGTCTGCTTTGAACGCCTTCGGCCAGCAGACCTACAATGAAATGGAGCAGTTGACCGTGAATGAGAACGTGACTACAGTGATAACGGCATCGGAGCCCATCCGACTGGTGGACATCAGTACCGACAAGGTGGTTGGTGACAAGCCTATCGAGAATGTCATCCGTGTCAAACCCAAGGAGGGCGGACATGAGGACGGTGCCGTGCTGGCCATCGTGACCGTTGTGACGGAACGCTATCGTTCCCAGTATGCCCTGATCTATACGACCCGTCTGGAGGAAGCCGTGAGTGACAAGGAGGTGCAGGTGGATGAGCGAAATGCCTTCCATAACCCTGCTGTGAGCATGAGTACCGGGGAGATGGTACGCTATGCCCGTCGTATCTGGAACAGTCCCGCTAAGTATCACAGCACCAGGACCAACAGGCATCATCTGACCATGCGTCTGAACAATGTCTATTCGGTGGGTGAGTACTTCTTCATCGACTTCAGTGTGGAGAACAGGACCAACCTGCGCTTTGACATCGATGAGCTGCGCTTTAAGCTCAGCGACAAGAAACAGCAGAAGGCCACGAATGTGCAGGATCTTATGTTGGAGCCAGTCCTGTTGCTTGAGAAGAGCACTTCGTTCCAGCATGGCTATCGTAATGTCGTTGTGCTGAAGAAGATGACCTTCCCCAACGACAAGGTGCTGTCCATAGAGCTCAGTGAGCATCAGATTAGTGGTCGGACCATCTCGATGACCGTTGACTATGAGGATGTGCTGAGTGCGGATGCTTTTGACAGTTCATTATTGGTAGAGGATTGAAGATGATGAAGAAAGCAGTCTTATGTCTGATTGTCGCTGCAATGGGTATGACAGCCCATGCACAGACCAACAGCAACCACCTCATGATGGGTGTGGGTATGTTGTATGAGAGAGGCCTTGATGCGACCATTGCCTATGAGCATGGCAGCAAGTACCATAATGCCTGGGAATATTTCGCTACGGGATATCTCCAGTACGACGATGACCCTGATGCGGGTCATGTCACCAAGAAGAGTTTCTGGCATAACTATAATTCGTGGCATTTGGGCATAGCCTACAAACCTTGTGTGAATCGCGGGCGTAACCATCACGGGAACCTCCGTATCGGTGCCAGTGGCGGTTCAGACCTTCATGATTTTGTAGGCGGTGTGCATGTTGGCTATGAGCACAGCTACGCCCTGAAAGGCGGTTGGGAACTCTTCTTTCAGGTGAAGGAAGATGTGATCATTGGCTCTGGTTTACAATGGCGAACGGGTATTGTCGGTGGTCTAAAACTGCCGCTATAGTCCTGTGAATAAGTAACTTAAATATTTAGTCTTTAATAAAGAAAAAATATGAGGAATTTATCTTTAATAATAATGATGGTGATGTCTGTAGGACTTTTGTCATCCTGCGATGAGCATGAACCGATAGACCTTGACATCCATCCTGGCTATATCCTCTGTTCGGATGGCCGGATAGTAAGTCCGTCGGTTTTCGATGCCACTGTGCATACCCCTGTGGCCGTGGTGTTCGCAGAGAAGAATGACCAGCATCAGGCCTTGGCTGTGCTGCTCGACGAGATAGCTCCCGTGGCTTTCGCTGATACGCTGAGCTTCGACCAGAAGACCAGTGGCAGCGAGACGGATTATGACGGCTATGTGAATACGGTGGCCTTGCAGACCACTCATCTTGACAGGGACAGTCTGGTTGTCAAGGATTACAAGGCCGATCCCCGTAACTACTACACATCCCCGTTAGGCTTGCTGGCATTCCGTCACCACTGGTTCTTCCAGAGTGACTATGTGCCGAGTGTGGCAGAGCTGGGACTGCTCTACAGTGCGCTCCCGATAGTGAACCCCGTCATCGAACGATGTGGCGGTACACCCGTGAACCGCAGTCCGGAGAATGCGGGCTGCTGGTACTGGACGAGTACGGAGGTGGCCCAGAACAAGATGAACCAGGCATGGCTCTTCTCGATGGCCGACGGTAGCCGTCATAAGGCACCGAAGACCAACTGTTACAGGGCCAGGCTGATAGTAGAATATAATCCTTTATAGCATATGGGAGGTTGGAGTACAGCATTGAATGTTGGCGGCAAGGTCGCCAGGTTCGCAGGCCACAGCCCCAAGAAGTTCTTGGGGTTGACGGCTGGAAGTGTCGTCGGGTGGAAGTATTTCGTCAATGACGAGTCGTTGTTGGAGCAGGCTACGGAAGTCGCCTTGGGTGACGATGCATCGAAGGGCTTGAAGGAGAAAGGCGTCACGGGCGGACTCAAAGGTCTCGCCTTCGGTGCCGAAGGTGCCGACAAGTCCATTGGCGAGAATGTGGTGGACGGCATGGTCGGCGAGGGAGCATACAACCATATCAGTCATGCGGCAGGCAATGCCGTCGATACGGTGGAGAATGGCTTCCATGCAGCAGGACAGGGTATTCAGAATGCCTGTCAGGGTGCAGGTCAGATGGTCCAGGGCTATCAGCAGCAGGCCATCATGCCCCAGCAGGGTGGCGGGCTTTTCTCATCTCTGAACCCGTTCGACAGTGTCGGGCAGGTGGCCAGCAGTTTCTGGAGCGGTGGCTCTGGCATGAGCCTTGCTGCCCTGATACCTGCAGCTTTCCTGATGTTCGGCAATTTCGGCTGGATGGGAAAGATTGCCTCGCTGTTCCTTGGCTCACTGGCCATGAAGAACATGCGCATGCAGCAGACAGTCCTTCCACAGCAGCAGATACCCTATCGTCAGGGCTATCATCCTCAGACGGCGGAACTGCCCATAGCACCGGTGCAGCATTATCAGCCCCAGTTGGCGATGAATGAGAGTGAGGAGTCTAACGAGCATACCATAAGGAGAGGAAGAGCATGAAAACGAAAGATCTGTTATTGGAGTCCGCAAGTGGCTTCATGATGCCTTTCGAGGCATCGGAGGAGGAAGAGGTACAGGTGAGTCTCGGCTATGGTGAACAGAAGCACCCCATGACAGGTGAGACGTTCGTCCATCGTGGCGTGGACTTTGCCGCTCACGACCTGCCCTTGTTTGCCCTGGCGACAGGCACGGTGGTAGGTGTGGGCACGGATGCCGTCCATGAGAACTATATCATCACCAAGTATGGCAAGTTCGAGGTGAAGTACGGTCATGTCCGTGAGGCGTATGTCACTTACGGCATGCCTGTCTATGCCGGACTGCAGGTGGCCCAGAGTGGCAACTTCCTGCATTTCGAGGTGAGCTGTGAGGGTCGTGAGCTTGACCCGATGGAGTTCCTGGCCATGGTCTATGGCAATATGGAGCAGCTGGAGGCGATGGGTATCAAGGGCCATTACCGCCTTGCCAACCTCGGCGTGAAGGTGAAGACCGACTATGATGAAGACCAGGAAGAGCTGCTGCAGATGATGCTCCGCTGGCTCCCGGCCTATATGAATGACATCCGTCTGGGCAGCTATGCTCCGTCTGTCAGGATGGAGCAGTCGCTCAGGAATATCTTCGCGCAGTCTGCCAGCAGGAGCTATTTCTTTGAGACCATCCCCCAGATAGGCAATCCCCTTGGGCTGAGCAGCCGTGGAGCGCCTTTGGCAGGCAAGGTGCAGAACCTCCTGATTGGTGACTTCCTGAACTACATGGCCCTGCGCCATGGTGTGTATCTCTCCTCATGGGGTGACGACGTAAAAAAAAACTTTCTGACCAGGCAGCAGCCGACGGCTATCTGACAGACCCGTTGGCAGGACTCCAGATAGACGTGAAGAGTTTCGATGTGAAGCGTGTCGCTTCCGTCTATTTCGACACGGAGGGTAACCGCTGCTGGACGAAGGCATGGTTTAATGACAGGCAGAAGGGTGAGCCGGCGATAGAGATAACCCGCAAGCAGGCTATAGCTTTTATCAATGACCAGATCTCGAAGGATTCGTGGCTCACCCGTTTCTGGCCTAAGCAGATGAGTATCTATCATAAGGCCATTGACCAGACCCGTCAGCAGCTTCTTGGTCTCTAATAATATAATAAGGTATAATGGATTTGCAGAATTTTAGGGATGCGGAGTATTGCATCGACAGGTATTTCGATAAACAGCTGACCCGTCGGTTGGACTTCTATATTGACTGCCGTAATGCCGCTGTGGTGTCAGGACGTTCCTCGGGCTTTGGTGTGAGGAACGCCCTGATGCCGTCTGAGGACTATGCTGCGGGAGTGACGCTGAACGTTCCTGCCAAGGACATTGAGAAACTCAGTGCCGATATGGTGGGTGACAGTCAGCTTCGTCATGATGTAGAGGTCTTGGCAAAGGCTTGGCGTACTGCGGCTGTTGCCCAGGTGGGTGAGTCGCGTTACCGCCAGCTTTCTGATGCCTTGGGCGGCGACCTCGCGATGGCCTATGTCAATCACCGTCTGATGATGCGGATGGTGGACTATGAGGTGGAGAAGAGTCCTTTCAAGGGCTCTGTCGACTATATCCTCGACGAAGCCCGGCGTTCGTCACTGCTGTCACTGGCCAGTGCGCCGACAACAGACCTGCAGCAGTACATAGACAAGAAGACAGTTGAACGCTATGATCCAGGCTTGCTGGAGAAAGGCGTTGGAAAGGCCCTTGGCTCCCTGACAGACCTGGCCTTGACGGCTCCTATGATGGGTGCCAGCTCGTGGACTGGTCTGGGAAAGTTCGTGACGATGGATCT
>JAEEGH010005301.1_pt1 | contig 32534 bp, 26 predicted proteins | sample 9134181 | NCBI WGS metagenome assembly JAEEGH01 (sample SAMN16246544, study PRJNA631951) | gut metagenome | biome: gut microbiome; feature: rumen; material: DP-attached | host: Bos | place: Iran: Karaj | collected 2018-10
AAGAAACCATCCGGACAGCGGTCGAGGGTATCGGATATACGTTCAAGGGAAAAGCTTGAAGTTCAAACCTATGCCTTGTGGTTGTAGTACCTGATGAGCAGGGCAACGCCTGTGAAAGCAAGGACGAGACTCTGGCTGTTCTCGATCTGCCTAACGTTCATACTCTTAACGGCATTTATTTCTCGCAGAGCCGGTATTCCGAACAGCCGTTCGTCATGCGGTGACGGAGGTCTGTCCGTCAGGCATCCTCTGGGGTTGATGGTACTATATTGTCAATTTGTGTCTTTGCCTCTACTAAATTAATGGAATATGACTGCAAAGATGCTGATACTAATGGAGTTACGCAAACATTTTCATTATTTTCCCTTCTACTTTCCTTCTACTTTCCCTCTACTTTGCTTCTACTTTGCCTCTACTTTGCTTCTACTTCCTGTCTACCAGCTATCTGCTATAACTCTACAAGTCGGTGATGTTTGCTTTAGCTCAAGCTCGGTCTTTGTTCCCATGGTGGGAATGTCTTGTTCCCATGGTGGGAATGTCTTGTTCCCATGGTGGGAACAACTGGTTTAGATGTAGCTGGTCAGGTGGACAAAGGGTGGGGGAAAGGTAGAGGCAAGGTAGAGGCAAAGTAGAGGCAAAGTAGAGGCAAAGTAGAGGCAAGTTTTTGTCCAAATGCCTAATATACTGCAATCTACGCAGAATTTGTAGAGGCAAACCATATTTTGATAATCATAGATCATACACAATAGGTCATCAAATAAAGATACTTCGGCTAACATTTTGCCCTTAGACTAACTTAAACGGTTAATATTTCTTAATTATTGGCATTCTAAAAGTCACAACTTGTTGAAATAATTCGTAACTTTGCACCCGAATTTGAGAAAAGGGGTGTGTTCCCCGTCACTTTTTTATTGGTATTAATGACATTTAGGAACATGGCGTTCCTGATGGCTGTAGCCACTGCGATGGTGGCGAAGGCCCAGACGGAGCGTAAGATGACAGTTGACGAATTGTTTCAACTGGTGGAAAGCAACAGCAAGACTCTTCGACAAGAGAAGATAAGCGTAGAATTTGCTAAGAAAGGGATAGAGGCGGCTCGCTCAGCGAGACTTCCTGAGTTGACGGCATCGGCATCGGTGTCGATGAATGGCGATGTGGTCATGATGGATCGTGATTTCACAAATGCTCACGGCTTTGCAGCTCCACGCTGGGGTAATTCGCTGGCGTTGGAAGCGCAGCTGCTCCATTCTCTGTCAAGAGGTTCGGTTTGCAACAGCTTCTTGTCGTTTTCCCAGATGACGGGGCTTTGCGTCGTTCCGACTTGGGCGTCGACATTGAACACATCGCCGAGGCGTGCGGATTCCGCAACCGCAGCTATTTCCACACCGTTTTTCGCCAGCTAACCGGCATGACCCCAGCACAATATCTTGAGCTTTAAAGTGCGTACCGACTTTTATACATTACCTAAGTATACATATTTGATGCTTTCTTCCAGTGCAACTTGCTTGGCTTCCTTCAGCGTATGAATAGGTGTGGGTGGAACGTCCCGCATTTTATAGTGTGGGAAGAACCGGCTCAGATGCAGGGGATGGTCGGCCATGCCGTTATCGACTATCCAGCGGCACATTTGGCGAATTATGGCCATGTCGTCGTTCAGACCAGGAATGATGAGGTTCGTCAGTTCTATCCACACGCCAGCGTTGTGCATGGTGAGGATGGTGTCAAGGACGGGTTGCAGATGTCCGCCGCTGTTGCGTTGGTAAATGTCGTCGCTGAATGATTTCAGGTCGATGTTGGCGGCATCGAGATAGGGGATCAGGTCCTGCAAAGGTTCCTGGCAGACATAACCCGCCGTGACGAGGATGTTCCAGAGACCGTTTTCGTGAGCCAGTCGGGCCGTGTCTACGACATATTCCAGATATGTCAGCGGCTCCGTGTAAGTATAGGCGATACCTGGGCAGTGATATTCCAGACAGAGGTCAACGACTTGCCGGGGCATGAGGTCGTAATGGCCTACCTCAGATGGCGCAGTCTGTGAAATCTCGTGGTTCTGACAGTTTCTGCAGTGGAAATTGCAACCTGTACAGGCGATAGAGAGGCATTTGGTGCCAGGATGGAAGTGGTACAGGGGTTTCTTCTCGATGGGGTCGATGGCCAGCGAACAGGGCTTGCCGTAAACAATGCTTCTGAGCACGCCGTCCTCATTGCGTCGGCTTCGGCAGATGCCTGTCTTGCCGTTCGCTATCTTGCAGTGATGCGGACAGAGCAGACACTCCACCCGTTCCTCATCCAGCTGTCTATAGTATTTGCCCATCATCAAAACACGATTGCTTCGTAGACATACAGTTCCGCATCCTTCCAACCGTCCCATCCGATGCCCGCCTTGTCCTGTGCGCAGTGACTGACAAATTCCTCCTTGGTCCAGTTCACCTCGTCGGCCACCTGTGGCAAAAAGGTTCCGCTGCGATAGCCCCTGACTTTCGGGCCGAATAGTCCTTGCCCCATCACAGCCTTGCGGATGTAGATGCCGTGACGGTGTAGCTCAAACTCATCCAGACTCTGTATGCGACGCATGGGCGTGAGTACGGAAATCTCGATGTCGATATCCTCCAGTTCCTCTCTGCGTACTGGCGAGAACCTCGGGTCTTCAAAGGCTGCGGCACGGGCCATCTCTGCCACTATCTCATAGAGGGGGACATCCTCTCCGAAGTGTCCGATGCACCCGCGCAATCGTCCTTGCTTGTGTAGCGACACAAATGCTCCGCATTTTTCTTTGAGTTTCGGGCTTACATGGGGTCTGTCCCCCTGTGAGCTGCCGTCGAGACTGTCGCGGATGCTTTCGTAGGCAATCTTTTTCAGCGTCTGCTTCTCGTCGTCAGTTAAGGAAAAGTCCGTGGAGGTCTGTGAACGTCCGCTGCGAATCACCGCAAATGCATGATAGCCTACCACTCTGCTGTGGTCGTGGTTATCAATGTCGCCAGAGTTCTGATACAACAGATGTTTTACCTCGTATTGGCCGTCCATCATCAGCATCAGTGTGGCTATGGCCAATTCGCCGCAGGCACTGGTGCTGAGGTTGGGTATACCGCTTTTGGCATTCTCCTCCAGCACTGCTATAAACTGCTCTACGTCGCCACTCTCCACCGCCTTGCCCGTCTTGGCATCCACTGCGTAGGCATCCTCATATTTGGGATAGTGCGAAAAGTCGCTGCTGACAACAAACAGGTTGTCTGCCGTCAGATACGGCTTCAATACGGCGGCTATCCGTTGCAGTTTGTGGAAGTCGTTTGTCGATATGATAATAGGTACGATGGGTGGCACCGCTTTCATGCGCCTCTGCAAGAACGGCAGTTGCACCTCCAGACAATGCTCCCTGTCGTGCGCCTTTGGTTGACATGAAAAAACGCTGTCGGTGTCAATCAGCTTCTGCGCCGTCTGGACATCGACCTTCACGTTGCCTAACGGCGTGGCGTAATAGTCGAACTCGGTATTCACCGAAGCGCCGTCAAGCCACTCGTGGTGGCTGGGCCCCAATAGGAATATCCGTTTGTACTGCGCGTTGTCAGGTATTGACTGGTAGGCTGCGGCTGCCACGTTGCCAGAGAAATAATAGCCTGCGTGGGGGACTATCACTGCCGCCAGTTCTGCGTACTGCCTGTCCTGGGCGTGCAGCGCCAGGAGGCTGTCCACCTCTTCGCTCAACGCCCTGGTGTTGCCCGTATAGAATCGGTTTGCCTGCGTGGCAGGTCTTACCTTGGGGCCTTCTGTCTGTCCGATACAAGATGTAAACATCGTCAATGCTGCTAATAGTGTTATAGTCTTAATTCTGTCATAACAGTTCATAAACCATCTCTGAATCTACGCTGCAAATATACGAAAAAATGGAAGAATAGGAGAATGGAAGTATGGAAGTTTATAAAAATTTTCAATTTTCAATTTTCAATTTTCAATTTATTTTATATCTTTGCACCTTGAAAAGTCTTTGTTGGACGTTATTAAATCAATTAAGATATGATGAAAAAGTTTTTATTGCTCATTGCTGTTGCTTTGTCGTGTCAGGCTAAAGCAGACAACTATGCTACCATGAAACCACTGACGTTAGAAACGCCGGAAATGAAAGCTGAACTGGTGGAGCTCACGGGACAGACCCCATGTGAAGCACCCCTCACGGAGGCTCTGCCCTCCTGTGACGCCAAGATGGATTTTGACTTCTTTAAGTCGAAGACGAATCCGGGTGTCAAACCGTATAAGGTGATGGACGACCTGACGTTTGTGGGTATTCCGCTGTTTGTGGCTGGTTGGGCCATCAAGGGCGACAAGGCGATGTTCCGTGTCAACCAGAAGGCCGAGAGCGGCGGTAAGAAGAACACGCAGCTGCTGACGGACTTCAAGACGGGTATTGACGACTATACGCAGTTCTTCGGTCCCGCCATGGTGGTGGGTCTGAAGTTAGGCGGCTATGAGGGTCGTAGCGACTGGCCCCGCCTGTTGGCGAATGCGGGCATGTCGTACGCCTTGATGGCCGTGCTGGTGAATGGCATCAAGTACAGTGCCAAGGAGATGCGTCCCGACGGTTCCACGGCCAACTCGTGGCCCTCGGGACATACGGCAACGGCTTTCGTCGGTGCCTCGCTGCTGCACAAGGAGTACGGACTGACGCGCTCGCCGTGGTGGTCGGTGGCTGGCTATGGCGTGGCCACGGCAACGGGTGTGATGCGCGTGCTGAACAACCGTCACTGGATCAGCGATGTCATGTCGGGTGCGGGCATCGGTATCATGTCTACGGAGTTGGGCTATGCCCTTGGCGACCTGTTTTTCAAGGGCAAGGGGCTGCTGCGCAACGACCTGATACTTGACAATGAGAATCCGTCGTTCTTCAGCATCTCCATGGGTGTCGGTCTTGGCAACAAGGATTTGCAGTTTGAGAGTCAGGGACAGACGCTGGGTCTCAAGTTCCGTGCCGCTACGGTGGTGGATGCCGAGGGAGCCTACTTCTTCAACAAGTACGTCGGCGTGGGTGGCCGCCTCAGGGTCAGGGCCCAGTCGGCCAAGGACTTCGGCGACTTTGCCAATTTTGTGGCCATCGAGGACTATTATGCCTGGCAGGGTCTACAGCCCCTCTATGAGGACAAGTTTCCCGGTGACTACCTGCCCGGTACTACTGACGTGGAGAAGGAGCAGAATGAGCGCACCTTCCTGACGAAGGTGGGTTACAGGACGGAGTCGGAGAGTGCCTGGGAGGACAATGCCCCCGTGACCGAAAGCTACGGCATCGTGAAGAGCGACCACATCACCGAGTTTACGGGCAGCGTGGGCGTGTACTTCAACCTGCCGCTGAGCAGTCACTTCTCGTTGGGTGCCAAGGCGCTCGTGGGCCGTTCCATCACGCAGGAGCTGGACATCGACGGCTACGCTGAAGGCAACAAGAAAGACATCAGCTACATCATGTCGCTGGACAACCGTCCGGGTATGAAACAGTCGGACGGCGAACCCACGCTGTCGCTCGACGACCTGCAGTACCCGAACAACACGGGCGAGAAATGGACGGACGAGTGGGAGTACCTCACCATCGGTGCCAAGTCGTCCACCTCGTTCGGTACAGGCATCTCGCTGACGTATAAGTACAAGTCGAACTTCTCGTGGCGCCTGTTCTGCGACTACGACTACACCCGCAAGGACTTTACGGCGACGTACGACCCCTTCCACTTCGTGAATAACGGGTTGACCACCGGTGCCGCCCTGCTGATGGACACCGCGCTGACGACCTCGATCAGCGAATATTCCGACGGCATGGGTGTGGATCCCCGCGAGTACAAGACCCGTAAGCACATGAACTACGTGACGCTGGGCTTGTCGTTCCTGGTGAACCTCTAAACCCTCATAGCTTTGTTGATAACAGCCATGAAAAGAATGATACAATGGGTGCTCGCCGCCACCCTCCTATGCGGCGCAACGACCTTCATGACGGCGTGCAAAACGACGAAAGCCCTTGAAGGTGCCGACGTCAAGACGGTGAAGAGCTCGGAACTGATACGTACCTCGCAGAGTTGGGATGGTGTGGAACTGCCCGACTACCTGAAGGGACGTCCCGAACTGGTTGCCGTGAAGTATGTGTTTCCCGCCGGTCAGAAGCTGGGCTGGCATCACCATCCCGTGATGAACTACGGCATACTGGTGCAGGGCGAACTGACCATCATCGGACAGGACGGCAAGGAGAAAACCGTGCATGAGGGCGAGGCCGTCGTAGAGATGGTGAACACCATCCACCACGGCGAAAACCGAGGCTCGAAGCCCGTCATCCTCTACATGTTCTACCTCTCGCAGAAGGGTCTGCCCTTGGCTGTGCAGCACCCCGAGATACCGTTGGAGTGAATACTGGAAACCGGTGACATGGAAAAACAAAGGCTATTAGTAACGGGAGCGAGCGGTTTCATCGGCTCTTTCATCGTTGAGGAAGCACTTCGTCGGGGATTTGAGGTGTGGGCAGCCGTGCGTCGCAGCAGTTCCAGACAGTTTCTGACCGACGAGCGCATCCACTTCATCGAACTCGACCTGTCATCGGAGTCTGTATTGACACAGCAGCTGGAGGGACACGCCTTCGACTATGTGGTGCATGCAGCGGGAGTGACGAAGTGTCTGCACAAGGAAGACTTTTTCCGCATCAACACCGAGGGGACGCAGCACCTGGTGCGTGCCATCCAGGCGTTGCAGATGCCTCTGCGCCGCTTCGTCTATATCAGTTCGCTGAGCATTATGGGCGCTATCCGCGAACAGCAGCCCTATACGGAAATCTGTGAGAGCGATGAGCCGCGGCCCAATACGGCCTACGGCAAGAGCAAGCTTGCCACCGAGCAGTGGTTGGATAACGTTAACGGGAACGTTAACGTTAACGATAACGAAAACGTAAATTCTGCTTTCCCTTACGTGATTCTTCGGCCTACGGGGGTGTATGGCCCCCGTGAGCGCGACTATTTCATGATGGCCAAGAGCATCCAGGCACATACGGACTTTGCCGTGGGCTTCCGTCGTCAGGACATTACCTTCGTCTATGTCACTGACGTCGTCCAGGCCGTATTTCTGGCGATGGAGAGAGGGCGCACGGGTCGGCGCTACTTCCTGTCTGACGGCGAGGTGTACCAGTCGTCGACGTTCAGCGACCTCATCCGCCGCGAACTGGGCAATCCCTGGTGGATTCGCGTGACAGCACCGCTGTGGCTGTTGCGCGTCATCACCTTCTGCGGTGAGTGCTTGGGGCATCTCACTGGTAAGGTGACGGCATTGAACAACGACAAGTACCATATCATGAAGCAGCGTAACTGGCGTTGCGACATAGAACCGGCACGCCGTGAGTTAGGCTACGAGCCTCAGGTGAAGCTGGCTGAGGGGGTACGTCGCAGTATCCAGTGGTATAAGGATCATGGTTGGCTTTGAACTGGATGGTTTCTGAGTTGTTAATCAAAGAACAGCGTCCGCACCGTGGACTGCTTGCTGCCGAGTGGGTCGTCATGGGCTATATGGTCTTGACGCTGATCATGATGGCTGTCATGTGGGACCGTCTGGTGAATCCCGAGGCGATGCTTTGGGGACGTTTACGCTATGTGCTGATGACGTTGGTGGTATGGGCGGCCTACCGTACCAAGCCCTGCCGACTGATGCTGCTGGTGCGTATCGTGGCACAGATGTCCTTCTTGGGGTGGTGGTATCCTGACACCTACGAGCTCAACCGTGTACTGCCGAATCTCGACCATGTCTTTGCACAGTGTGAGCAGACGCTGTTTGGCTGCCAGCCCTCGCTGCTGTTCTCGCAGGTCGTGCCTGACGGCTGGTTCTCTGAACTGATGTGTATGGGCTATGTCAGCTATTTCCCGCTCATCACACTCACCATGCTCTACTACTTCTTCTGCCGCTACGACGAATTCCTGAAGGCGTCGTTCATCATCCTCGCCTCGTTCTTCGTCTATTACGTCATCTTCGTCCTGTTGCCCGTCACGGGGCCCCAGTTCTATTATCTGGCTGTGGGTACGGAGAAAATTGCCGAGGGTGTCTTTCCCAATCTCGGCGACTGGTTCCTGACGCATAGTGAGCGCATGGCGGCGCCGGGCTGGTCTGACGGTTTCTTCTATCATCTGCTCGACCTGACTCACGATGCTGGCGAGCGTCCCACGGCAGCCTTTCCCAGCAGCCATGTCGGTGTCACCACCATCCTCATGATGCTGGCGCTGCGTACCCGTTGCCGCTGGCTGGTATTCACCATGCTGCCTTTCTATGTGCTCATGTGTCTGAGCACCGTCTACATCTATGCCCACTATGCCATTGATGCCATAGCAGGCTTTGTCACAGCGGTAGGTTTCTACTACGCCCTGCGCTATATCTACACGACAATCAACAAAAAATAGCTTCGCAAGCAGTCGCTTGCAAAGCTATTAAGGTTGCGGAGTGACAGGAGGTTAGTCCTGAATCAGGCACTCGCCCGTCATGTCGGCAGGCTGCTCCAGACCCATGATGTGCAGGATGCTGGGAGCCACGTCAGCCAGACGACCGTCCTTCACCGTTGCCGAGTTGTTGTTGGTGACATAGATGAAGGGTACGGGATTCAGCGAGTGGGCGGTATTCGGTGTGCCGTCGGGGTTGATGGCATTGTCGGCATTGCCGTGGTCGGCAATGATGATGGCCTCGTAGTCGTTGGCCTTGGCAGCCTCGATGACGGCCTCCACACAGTGGTCGACAGCCCATACAGCCTTGGCAATGGCATTGTACACGCCAGTGTGTCCCACCATGTCGCCGTTGGCGAAGTTGACGACGATGAAGTCGTACTTGTTCTCGTTGATGGCAGCGACGAGCTTGTCCTTCACCTCGTAGGCACTCATCTCAGGCTTCAGGTCGTAGGTGGCCACCTTCGGAGAGGGTACCAGGATGCGGTCTTCGCCCTCGAACGGTGCCTCACGACCGCCATTGAAGAAGAACGTCACGTGAGCGTACTTCTCGGTTTCGGCGGTGTGCAGCTGCTTCTTGCCCTGACGGCTCAGGTATTCGCCTAATGTGTCTTCGACGTTCTCTTTGGGGAACAGGATGTGGACACCCGTGAACGAAGCGTCGTACGGTGTCATGCAGTAGTACTGCAGACCGGGGATGGTCTTCATGCCCTGCTCAGGCATATCCTGCTGCGTCAGTACGATGGTGAGCTCCTTGGCACGGTCGTTGCGGAAGTTGATGAAGATGACGACGTCGCCTTCCTCGATGCAACCGTTGACGGTGCTGTTGTGGATGGGCTTGATGAACTCGTCAGTGACTCCCTCGTCGTAGCTCTCCTGCATGGCCTGCACCATGTCGGTAGCCTGCTTGCCGGTGCCGTTGACAATGAGGTCGTAACCCTCCTTCACACGTTCCCAGCGCTTGTCGCGGTCCATGGCGTAGAAACGGCCTACGATGCTGGCGATGGCGGCATCATTGGCAGCGCAGACGTCAGTGACCTGCTGGATGAAGCCCTTGCCGGAGCGGGGGTCGGTGTCGCGACCGTCCATGAAGCAGTGAACGAAAGTCTGGTTCTTCAGACCGTAGTGCTTGCCCACCTCGATGAGCTTGAACAGATGGTCCAAAGAAGAGTGTACGCCACCGTCAGAGCACAGACCCATCAGGTGCAGCTTCTTATTGTTTTCCTTAGCGTATGTGTAAGCGGCCTTCACCTGGGCATTCTCCACGATGGAGCCGTCTTTGCAGGCACGGTTGATTTTTACCAGGTCCTGATAGACGATACGTCCGGCACCGATGTTGAGGTGTCCTACCTCCGAGTTACCCATCTGGCCGTCGGGCAAACCGACATCCTCGCCGCTGGCCTGCAGCTGTGAGTGGGCTGAAACAGCCGTCAGATAGTCTAAATACGGGGTTGGCGTGTTGTAGATGACGTCACCCTTACCCTGTTTTCCGATTCCCCATCCATCGAGAATCATTAGTAATGCTTTCTTTGCCATAACTCTGTTTTTATTCTTAACTTTTGCGGTTGCAAAGGTACGAATAAGTGAGAACAATACAAAAGGAAAAATAAAAATTTTCAATTTTCAATTTTCAATTTTCAATTTATTTCGTATCTTTGCACACGCTCTCGGTATGAAACCATCATTCCGGCAATCAAAATACATGAACCGAATATTTCTCAGATATTATTTGACGCTGCTGTTATGGCTGTTTGTGGCCAATACTGTTTCTTATGCCAACGCTGACAGTTCCACGGATGCTTTGTCGTTGCTGTCCTCCCACCAACTGATGGAGCGAGGCCGCAGTTTTTTTGAGCAGCGCAATGCAGATAAAGCCCTTGAATGTTTTACCATAGTCAGTAACCGTCATAAAGATACGTCAGACCCCGACATCATGCTGGGTGTACGTGCCTTGAACAACATTGGCTGCGTCTACAAATATATCTTTTTCGACGACATCAAAGCCTACGTATATTTCACACAGGCTTACGATTTGTGCGAAGAGGCTGACGATCAGGAATTCCTGGCGGCCATCATGGTAAACATGGGCGACCTGCTCAACGACTATGGCATCAATAACAGTTCACCGGCCATGTCGCAGAGGGCTCATAAGATGTTCGACCATTGTTGGGAACAAGCTTGGCTTAATCATAACTGGGAACTGTTGATGACGGTGTTCTTCAATCTTACCAACCAGAACTATGACATGCCATTGCAGAAATACAAGAGGCTGTTCTCCAAGATGATTCCCGACTCTACGCCAGACTTGCAGTATGTCCGTCTGCAATATCGTGGCATCGAACAGTTACAGCACGGAAACTATTCCGAAGCACGCAGCCTGTTCGAACAACAACTGCCCGTGGTCAGTGCCCGCTGGGAACCGGAGCGCGATACACTGGCTACCTATATGGGTATTGCTTACACATACCGTATGGAAGGCCGTTACCCCGACGAGATACAATATCTGGAAAAGGCACTGCAGTTTGCAACCGATAATCATGTCAGTGATCAGACGACAGTCATCCAGCGTCGGTTGGCTGATGCCCGGAACCGAGACCTGATTGAGCGTCAACATATCCAGCAGCTGGTTATCATATTCATTGGCATCGTGCTGCTTGTCGTCATTTGTTCTGCTTTGCTGCTTTGGTACAAGAACCGTCAGTTACATGCCCGTAACAAGAGCCTCTATGAGAAAAGCCAACAGCTACTCATCACGGAAGAGGAGACACAGCAGCTGCGCAGGAAAGAATTTGAGGAGAGCAAATATAAAAGTAGCAGTTTGAGCAACGAACAAAGGGAGCTGTTAATCTTCCGTATCCAAGAGATTCTGAACAACCCTGAAGCGATCTGTCAGCCGGACTTCAATATGGGAAAATTGGCAAAAATGGCCGATTCCAACACAACTTACGCCTCACAAGTTGTCAATGAGAAATATGGTACTGCCTTCAGCAATGTCCTCTCCAGTTATCGCATCAAGGAAGCTTGCCGCCGAATGGGTGATGTGGGTGGAGCCTATGGCCACATGACGATTGAGGCCATTGCTGCGGATGTGGGTTTTAAGTCTCGCACTTCATTCATCAATGCCTTCAAGCGTGAGGTCGGCCTGACCCCGTCTGAATACTTGCGAGCAGCTCAGTCCCTTTAACAGAAATACGGGAAAATTCGTTCATATTTGTAAATGTGGACAAATGTGAGCGCTTTGCATGCGTGTGTTACAATGTGGATTTATTACTTTTGCGGTCAATTTGGTTTCAATGCGAAAGTAAAACAGGCAAATTGCTGACAAATATCAAATCAATAATAAACAGTTAAAAACAAATTGTATGAAGAAATTAATCCTTTTTGCTGTGGCAGCATTTTCCGTACTGGCCCTGAATGCCCAGTCTGTGAAAATCAATGGTATTGGCCACAACAACCGTTACGACGATGGCGACCAGATGAAGAGTACCTATTTGGGATGGAACGCTGAACTTCAGAAGTCCATTTTCATCGTTGACTATGGCCTCTACACCATGACTTGGAATGGCAGTACACTTACTACACCTGAAAAAGAGCCTCCCGTGAATGCCTCTGAAATCAAAGGCGACAACGCCAAAGAGATATGGGCTAACAACTTTAACTCTATGTACGGTAACTCCGGCGCCTGCTATGTGGCAGGCAAGTTGGTCACCGTCATGTCTCGCGACGAGCAATCCACCGTTGACGAGGAGCTTTTCACTGTTCGCAAGTGGGATGCCAAGACCGGCAACCTCCTCTCTTCAGAGATTTTCCCTAAGAGTGCCCATTTAGAGTCTGCCGGTATGAGCTACAACCCCAAGGACGGTAAGGTCTACGGTCTGTTCTACCTGACTGGTCAGGATTTGCCCAGTGAGATTACCAGCGACCCCGACTATTTTGAGGACCAGGATGATGACATGACTGACGGCGATGCCGGCTACTGCCTGTGTACCATCGACCTCGCCACCATGAAGGTCACCCCCATTACCCCGGGACTCTATTACTATAACTTTGTCACCTTCGCCATCAACAGCGAGGGACGTGCCTTTGCACTGACCAGCGGCGGTGCCAACGGCGCCATTGGCGAAGACGGCAAAATGCGCGACATTGACAACAACCTGACAGGTGCTCAGCTCTATGAGTTCGACCTCGCCACTGGTCTGATGAAGACCAATGCTGTAGAGAAGACAGATCCGGAAACTGGTGAGACTTATACCGACTATGAGCCTTTGCTGCCTGCAACCGGTTACTGCTCGCAGTACAAACGTCAGGCTGCCTGCTTTGCCAAGAGCAATCCCAATAAGATGTACTGGGTAGGCTATTTCAATAGCGGCAAGGGTGTCAATGAGTGGGGTTCATGGGGTTCACTGCCTGACAAGGAGTGGAAGGCCAACGGCAAGTTCGACACAGCCCTCTATGAGATAGACATTACCACCGGCGAGGCTACACGACTCTCTAAGGTGACCAATCGTTGGATTTTCTCTGCTCTGTGGGCTGACGGCGACGACCCCAGCGACGATGCCAGCGAAGATCCCTTCAAGCCCGGCGACGTAGAGCCTGTCGAGGGTGCTTACATTGCCCTGCAGCATGCCGACAACGGAAGCATCTGGCAGCCGGTGGAGATTGGCAAGCAGTACACCTATTATCTGGAACCTGCCGAAGGATGGAAGTTGCATAGCGTCACCTTCAACGGCACGGAACTCACCGTCGAGAACAACATGGTGACCACTCCCGCCGTCAGCGCCGAGCACTCCAAGCTCATCGTCATCTTCGAGGAGCAGCCAGTCACTGCAATCGCTGCAGTTAACGACCCCTCATCACCCAAAATCTTAGGCAGTGCCAACGGCATCCACGTCACCAACGCCCAGAAGGGTGATGTTGTCAACGTCTACACCACCGACGGACGCCTTCTTCGCTCACAGAAGCTCACTGGTTCACAGGCTGACATCAACCTCAACAGCGGCACCTTATATATAATTAAGGTGGGAACCAAGACTGTCAAGGTGAGACTTTAAGCAGTTAAGGAGTTCATCCAAAATGACAATAGCTGGAAGCTTAGTGCTTCCAGCTTTTTGTTTGTGCTGTAACGATTCAACAACTAAAAAGATGTCTTCATTTGATGACAATTCGGACATTTATACATCTTTAAATAAAGTATATACTTAAAGACTATGAACGTTAAAGACTTGGAATTGCTTGCGGAGCAAAACCGCAAGCGACTTGTTGAGGTGGTATATGCCGCCAAAGCCGGACATATCGGCGGAGATTTGTCATGCCTGAACGTGATGACGGCATTGTATTTTAATGTGATGCAGGGACTGGACCCCGCAGCACCCAAAGCTCCTGAGCGCGACCGCTTCGTGTTGTCGAAGGGTCATTGTGTGGAAGCCCTGTATGTCACGCTGGAGGCCAAAGGATTCCTGAAGCCTGAAGTGCTCGACACTTTAGGCAAGTTTGGCAGCATCCTTAGCGGACACCCCACCATCGAGGTGCCGGGCATTGAGGTCAATAGCGGAGCACTGGGTCACGGTCTGAGCATAGGCATCGGCATGGCTATTGCCGCCAAGATGGACCAGAAGGCTTGGAAGACCTACGTACTGATGGGCGACGGCGAACAGGGAGAAGGCAGCATCTACGAGGCAGCCATGGCTGGCAATAAGTATAAGCTCGACAACCTCGTTGCCATCATCGACCGCAATCATCTGCAAATCTCCGGCGATACGGAGGACGTCATGCCCATCGACAGTATCCGAGAGCGCTGGACGGCCTTCGGCTGGGATGTTATCAGCATGAACGGCGACTCGATGGAAGACATCGTGAAGACCTTCGACGCCATCGACTACACCAACCAAAAGCCTCACCTGCTGATTTCGAACACCACGAAGGGCAAGGGTGTGAGCTTTATGGAAGGCATTGCCAAGTGGCACCACGGCGTACTCAACGAAGAGCAGTGCAAGGCCGCAGTCAAGGAAATAGAAGCAAGAATTGAAGAATTGAAAAATTGAAGTTATGATTGCATGTAGAAAACAATTTACTGACACGTTGCTGGAGTTGGCACGTGAGGATAAGGATATTATTGCCGTCACTACTGATGCGCGTGGTTCGGTGACCTTGGGCGACTATGCCAGTGCATTGCCCAAGCAGTTTGTGGAGTGTGGCATTGCCGAACAGGATGCCGTCGGCATCTCTGCCGGTTTGGCGCACAGCGGAAAGAAAGTGTTCTGCTGCGGTCCGGCCTGCTTCTATGTGGCCCGCTCATTAGAGCAGGTCAAGGTCGATTTGGCCTATTCGGAGAACCCTGTCACCATCTTGGGCGTCTCGGGCGGTGTGGCCTACGGTGCCTTAGGTGCTACCCACCACTCGCTGCACGACATTGCCGTACTGCGTACCTTCCCGGGAATGACGGTATGCCTGCCCTCTGACTGGCGCTTTACCAAGAAACTCGTCAAGGTGTTGGTTGACTATGATAAGCCCTGCTATGTCCGCGTAGGTCGTGCTGCTATTCCCGATGTCTATGCTGATGATAATTTTGAGGTTGTACCGGGTAAGGCCATCCAGCTTCTCGACGGCAATGATGTCACCATCGTAGCTGCTGGCGAGACAGTCTATCATGCCTGGCAAGCTGGCCTGCAGCTGAAGGAACAAGGTATCTCAGCCCGTGTGCTCGACTGTTCATGGATCAAGCCCTTTGACACGGAGGCTATCTTGAAGGCAGCTCGTGAGACGGGACGCATCGTCACCGTAGAAGAGCACTCGCAGTTTGGCGGTCTTGGTGCAATAGTTTGTGAAACCGTCAGTGAGCATCCTGTTCCTGTGCGCATCATCGGTATTCCCGACGAGAACGTCATCCACGGCACCAATACTGAAATCTTCCACTACTACGGTATGGATGCTGAAGGCATTACAAAGTCAGTCATCGACTTTGTAAGTGAAAAGTGAATAGTGAAAAGTGAAGAATTTGCTACCGCTATATGAATTACATCATCGCTATTGACCAAAGCACCTCGTCGACGAAAGCCCTGCTGTTTGACGAGCAGTGTAAGGTGTTGGCGCGTACCAACGTCGACCACAAACAGTATTATCCCCAAATGGGATGGGTAGAGCACGATGCAGAGGAGATCTACAACAATTTGATAGCTGCTGTCAAATTGTTGAAGGAAAAGGTAATAGTGGAAAACGGAACATATTCCCTTTGTCTGACCAACCAGCGGGAGACAGCTGTCGTATGGAACAAGATGACGGGCAAACCTATTGCTAATGCTGTGGTATGGCAGGATACGCGTGGTGCAGAACTCTGTCGCCAGCTGCGTGCCGAAGGCAAGGCAGAGATGGTGATGGCGAAGAGCGGACTGCTCATTGACCCCAACTTCTCGGCCAGCGGCATCAAGTGGCTTTTGGATCATGTTGAAGGTGCTCGCCAGCAGGCAGAAAGCGGTGAGCTACTGATGGGAACCATCGAGACTTGGCTCATCTGGAAATTGACGGGTGGAAAGGTCCATGCCACCGACTATACCAATGCTTCGCGCACCATGCTGTTTAACATCCATACACTTGATTGGGACGATGACTTGTTGCAGCTCTTCGATATTCCCCGCTGCATGATGCCCGAGGTATTGCCTTGCGATGCCGTCTATGGCGAGACCACCTGTGACGGTCTGTTCAGTGAACCTATCCAGATAGCAGGTGTCTTAGGAGATAGTCATGGTGCCCTTGTCGGACAGATGTGTTTTGAACGTGGCTCTGGCAAGGTGACCTACGGCACAGGTTCCAGCGTGATGGTGAACATCGGCGAGGAACCCTTGTCTGCTCCGGAAGGACTGGTTACCAGCGTGGGCTATTCGGCCTTCGGCAAGACCTATTACGGTTTTGAGGGCAATATTTACAGCACAGGTGCTACGCTCAAGTGGATTGCCGACCAGTTGCAGCTCGTAGGTCATCCCGCTGAGATGGAGGCCCTGGCGACAAGCGTTGAGAACAATGGCGGTGTCTATATCGTACCCGCCTTCTCCGGACTGGGTGCCCCCTGGTGGCAGAGCGACGTGAAGGGTGCCGTCTTCGGCCTTACCTTCGCCACGACCAAGGCTCATTTCCTGCGTGCAGCCTTAGAGAGCATCGCCTATCAGATAAAAGACCTCGTCGATGTGATGACTGTCGCTACGGGTGGAAGCCTGAAGGAAATCGCTGCTGACGGCGGTCCCACGAAGAACCGCTTCCTCATGCAGTTCCAGGCCGACATGCTCAATACCCCCGTGGTGTGTACAGAGGTTGATGATGCCTCAGCCTTGGGTGCCGTCATCATGAACGGCTTTGCCCGTGGCCTGTGGCACTCGTTCGACGAGGTGACTGGTCTGCGCAAGGTGATACAGACCTATCAGCCACAACCCACACCCCACCATGAAGCGTGCTATGAGGGCTGGCGTCAGGCTGTCCATCAACTGATTAAATAAATATAAGAAATATGATTCACGTAGTATGTGTACACACCGCCATGGCTCTGGTGGAGCCGTTGACGAAGATTTTTCAGGAGTATCTGCCTGAGGTGAATGTAAACCACATTGCAGACTCGTCGCTCATCAAGGAGGTAATCGCCAACAACGAGGTGACGAATGCCGTCAGGCGCCGTCTGCTGTCGTATTATAACGGGGCTGCCGATGCTGGCGCCGACGTGGTGTTCAACACGTGCTCATCGGTGGGCGACGTGGCTGACTACGGCAACCAGTATGCCCGCATCCCTGTGTTCCGCATCGACCAGCCCATGGCGGCTGAGGCTGTCCGGAACTACGACCGCATCGGTGTCATCTCGACGTTGCCTACGACGCTCGACCCCACATGCCGCCTGTTGCAGAACGAGGCCAAGAAGGCTTGGCGCGAAGTGACGTTGGTGGAGGGCTTGGCTGACGGTGCCTTTGCTGCCGGACAGAGTGGCGACGGTGCCACCCATGACCGCCTGATCGCTGAGGCTGCCCAGCGCATAGCCGACCAGGTGGATATGTTTGTACTGGCACAGGGTTCTATGGCCCGCATGGAACAACGACTCTCCGAACTGACGGGGAAACCAGTGCTCAGTAGTCCTGTACTGGGTGTGAAGGGCTTGCGGAAGTTCCTTGGCCTTTAATGTCCAATGGTCAATGAATAAAAAGAACGTTATCCTGGTCATGCTCGTCATTCTGGGCATGGTGACCTTTCTGGACCGCATCAACATTAGCGTGGCGGGGTCGAGCATCATGCACGACCTTCAGCTGTCGCCCTCGCAGTGGGGATGGGTGCAGAGTGCGTTCATTCTCAGCTATGGCCTGATGCAGATTCCGATGGGCTGGCTTGGCGACCGCTTCGGCCATCGCAAGATTCTGGCTGCCATCGTGCTATGGTGGTCGCTGTTCACGGCATTCACGGGACTGGCTGGAGGACTGGTGTCGCTGTTAGTCATCCGCTTCATGTTCGGCATTGGCGAGGCAGGCTCGTCGCCTTGCAGCACGGGGGTTATCAGTCGCTGGTTCGAGAAGGGTGAGGTCGGCAAGGCCCAAGGCTATGTCTGGGCGGCCTCACGCATGGGTGGAGCCCTGACGCCGTTCGTCGTCATCCCTGTCATGATGTGGGTGGGCTGGCGCGCCGCCTTCTATCTTCTCGGAGCCCTCGGCATCGTCTGGGCTATCGTGTGGTATGGCTATTATAGGGATAAGGAAGAGAAAAACGAGAAGTGCGGAGAGAGCATTGTCAGTAAACCCATAGATAACAGTTCTCTAACCTTTAACGGTCAGTTCTGGCTGCTCTGCGCCATGTATTTCTTCTATGCTTTTGGTTCGTGGTTCTTCTTCTCGTGGTTCCCGACGTTCATGGAGTTAGGGCGGGGCTTCGACAAGACAGAACTGACCTATGCCGTGGCGGTGCCTTTCATCATGAGTATGCTGGGTAATATTGTCGGTGGTCATCTCACCGACCGCCTGACCAAGAGATATGGCATCAAGATTGGGCGCAAAGCCTTAGGCAGCACGTCATTGGCAGTGTCGGCAGTCTGCATGTTTCTCGCTGCCTTCATTCCTGGCAAGATGGCCGTCTTCGTATTCCTGTCGCTGTGTTTTGGCATCTTCGACCTCATGTTGCCGTCGGCATGGGCATTGTGCATCGACCTCGGCAAACAGCATGCCGGCACACTTAGCGGAGCCATGAACACGGCGGGCAACTTAGGTGGTTTCTGCTGTGGCATCCTGTTCGGTGAATTGGTACAGCAGTCGGGCAACTACAACTTGCCGCTCTACATGATAGCCGCTATGCTGATCATCAGTGCCGTACTCTTCGCCTTCATCAATCCCGAGCGCCCCCTTGTCAAAGCAAAGTAAAAAATTCCTCCCCTAAGGGGAGGTTAGGAGGGGTTGATACCCCTTGATTCACTTATTCACGATTTTCTTACCATTGACGATGCTGATGCCTTTGGTCGTCTGCGTGATGCGGCGACCGCTGAGGTCGTAGGCATCACCCTGGCCCTTGACAGCATCATTTGTGAGTGTGCTGATGGCTGTCACCTCGGAGGCAGTGGCGTGGCGAATCTCTAATTTGTCAGCCGACTCACTCTGTGACTCCCAGTTGAAGCCGCAGCGGGTGGGCAAGAACGAGAGGTCTTCAGTGGTACGCACCAGGACGCTCTCTAACGGTGTGACATTCTGCTTGGCGGGAATACCGTACAGTCCATTTTTTGAACGTTTCTCCCAACTGCTGCCGAAAGCAATCTGATTGCCCTTGTCGTCGCTGAGACGGATGGTTTTCAGTTCGCTGTCAATGCGGTTGGCATCCGTATTCTTGATGCGCAGATACTGCTTCACGGGTGAATAGATGAGGTAGGGTACACCAGCCTCCAAACCCTCGTCGGTGCAGTCGACGAAATAGAGGCAAAGCGTCGAGCCTTCCTGTCGGATGGCTGTCAGTCGTTCCGCACGGATGTTTGAGGCGTTCAACTGACTGGCACTTAACGACATGGGTAGGCATAGCGTGTTGTAGCCGGCAAACAGATAGCGGTTCAGCTGTACCGGCTGCGCTTGGTTCTCAACCTGCTCAACTTTGAGCGACTGTGACTCGGCATACAGGTTTTTCACTTTGTTTTGTGCCGTTGCACTCTGGCTACCCAGCATGGCAGCCATAGCCATTGCGAATAGATAATGTTTCATAGTCTGAATAGTTTGATAGGTTTATTTCAGTTTCATATACACTTCACGTAATGAGTTCTCGTTGCCCACATTGCCGGGGAAGATGATATAGGGGAAGCCCGATGGCGTCATGACGCACGGCACGCTGTTGACGATCTGGCCAAGGACGCGGGCCGACTTGATACCGAGGCCCTTGGTCAGGATGTCATGCGACGTGATGCCACCCTTGCCGACGAGATAGCTCGGCGTGAAAGGCAGGCGGCGCACACATGCCACGAGGAAGTCGCTGACCTGTTGGCCGAGGTGCTGGCGCTGGTCGGCGTCCGTCAGGCGTATCTCCTGCCGGGAGGTGTAGAGGACGGGTGTCAGGTAGTTGTCGACGACCTGCTTGATGACGTCTATCGTTTCCAACATCAAGGCGTCGGCATCGTCAAGGATGCGCTGCACGTCAACCTCGATGCCACACGTACCCTCTGCCTGCAACAGACACTCTAACTGGCGTGTCGTCTTCTGGACGTGTGAACCGATGACGAAAAGGGGAGGGGTGTTAGCCTGTGGAGAGAGTATACGCTTGTCCAACAGGGGGATGTCGGGAATGCCGCTGATGGCCTTGGGTAGCGACGACGAAGAGCGGATGATGCTCCCCTGTGAGCAAATGCGTTGAGCTGCTGCTTGCAGTTCGTCGTACGACTGGGCATTGATAATCTCGTAGTCGTCGGGGTTGGCTCCCTTCTCTTTGATGTATTCCGTGAGCACCGACGTGTGATAGCCAAAGACATTGTCGCGGGCAAATTCTGTTTCCGAGACGGGGATGAGGTGGCCGTCCTCTTCTTTCAGATAGTGGACACCGTCGATGGTGACGCGCCCGGCCTCGATGAATGCGGGGCAGAACAGGGTCTTGTCGGCGACGGTATAGCCATGACTCTCTAAACACTGGCGCATAACATCGGTCTCTAAGGGGAAGTGGCCGCGCAGACAACTGTCCGAGCGGCTGACGATGATGAGGCGGTAGCCGTAGTCCTCGTTTACTTTGATGACTGCCTCCATGGCCTCACGGGTGACACGTGCCGCTTCGTCGCGTGTCATGGCCCGCGTATTCGTCAGAATGTAGAAAAAGGGTTGGCTGTCGCTGAAGCCCAACCTGATACTCTCCTCATCCCACTGGGTGATGAGCAGACAACCGTGTACGGTCTGTATACCTGTAGGGTCGTCATCCAAGACCACCATCTTCCACTTATCAGTATAATTCATAATTATTGTCTTTCCCTACGGATTATTGAATTATCAATTATCAATTATCAATTTTCAATTAGCGAAAGCGCTATCCTTCAATTCTTAATGTGTTGCATTTCTCGTGCCTCCTCAGGTGTGGCAGGCTCGCAGCCCATCATGCGGATTAGGGCCACCAGCTTTTCTACCAGTTCGGCATTGGTATGCGCCCGTTTCCCAGGAGCATAATAGAAGCTGTCCTCAAAGCCTACGCGAACGGCTGATGCTCCCATGCCGATGGCGCAGGCCAGCATGGAGAAGTCCTTCATCGAGTCGTGGGTGATGCCCCATGTGCAGCCTGGTTCCATGAGCGAACAGAGCATGGCCAGGTTGCGGCCTGTGGCTGACAGGTTGCTGCTGTTGCCGGGGCCAACGCAGAAGTTATAGTGCAGCGGACGGTGGAGCACGCCCTCATCAGCCAGTCGGGTAGCACACTCCACATGGCTGAGGTCGAACAGCTCCATCTCAGGCACGGTATTGGTTTCGTCGAGTCGCTTGGCCCAATAGCGCAGGTCAGGCATGGTGTTGATATAGACTGTCTCGCCGAAGTTGACACTGCCCATGTTCAGCGAGGCCACCTCCACCTCCGGCACGTCGAGCGACACGCAGCGCTCGGCCAGCGTCAGCGTCGACAGTCCGCCCGTAGAACCCTGCACAATCATGTCCGTCTCCTGACGGATGAGTCCGATGGTCTGACGGAACACGTCCAACTCAAATGTCGGATTGCCCTGCAGGTCGCGGGTGTGCAGGTGTACCTCACAGGCTCCTGCTTTGTAGCAGTTGATGGTGTCTTCCGCTATCTCCTCAGGTGTCAGCGGGTTCTTGCACTCGGCGGGAATCTCTTTTCCTACGTGGCAAACGGGGGCTACAGTAACGATGATTTTTCTCATAGCGTTTTCTTGTTTTAGTATATTTGGCTTCAAAGGTACGAAATAATTCATAATTCATAATTCATAATTCATATTTTTTTTCAATTCTTCAATTTTTCAATTCTTCAATTCTTCAATTTTCAATTTTATTTTGTATTTTTGCACCCAATATACTAAAACATATCATATCAAACAAATGAAAAACGGAAAGACCTGTTTTGGCGTGATTATTGGAACACGCGCCTATTTCAATTCTGAGTTAGCCTGCGACGTGCGCAAGCAGTTGCTGAAGACCCTCGACGAGGGCGGCTACGAGTATGTCATCTTGCCAGAGGACGCAACCCCTACTGGCAGCAGCAGTATAGAAACCCGTGAAGACGGTCTGAAGGTTAGCAAGCAGTTCCGCGAGCACCGCGACGAGATAGACGGCATCATCGTCTCGCTGCCTAACTTCGGCTTTGAAATCGGTATCATCAATGCTATCAGCGATGCCGACTTGAACGTGCCTGTCATGGTGCAGGCTTGTGACGACGAAAACGACAAGGTTGACCTCGACTCGCGCCGTGATGCCTTCTGCGGCAAGATCTCCGTGTGCAACAACCTCTACCAGTATGGCATCCCCTTCACGGACACCACGCTGCACACCTATTCTATATATGACCCGCTGCTGCGTCAGGACATTGACCGCTTCGCCGCCATCTGCCGCGTCGTCAACGGTTTGCGCCACTGCCGTCTGGGACAGATTGGTACCCGTCCTTTGGGCTTCAACACTTGCCGCGCCAGCGAAAAACTGTTGCAGCGTTCTGGTATCACCGTCGTACCGGCCGACCTGAGCGAGATACTCTATGCCGCCCAGAAGATCAGCGACGACGACCCGAAGTTCATCGAAATGTGCAACCGCACCTGCAACTATGCACAGGTGCCTGACTCGTACAAAGAGAAACTCGACCTGCAGGCTAAGTTCAGCGTGGCCGTTGAGAACTGGATAGAAGCCAACGACGTGCAGGCTGTCGCCATCCAGTGCTGGGACTCGCTGGAGCAGAACTACGGCTGTGCGCCCTGTGTCACCATGTCGATGCTCAGCGACAAGCTCATCCCCGCCGCCTGCGAGACCGACCTCGCCGGTGCCGTCTCGATGTACGCCCTGACATTGGCCAGTGGCAAGGCATCGGCCCTGCTCGACTGGAACAACAACTTCGCCGAGGACCGCAACAAGTGCGTATGCACCCACTGCGGTAACTATGCCAAGTCGTTTGTCGGCAACGACAACCTGAAGTTAGGTCCTCTCGGCGTACTTGGTCGTACATTAGGCAAGATCAACACCTTCGGTGCCGTCTATGCCAAGGTCAGCGAAGGCCCGTTCACCTTCTTCCGCATCTCTACTGACGACCCGAAGGGCTGCATCAAGGCCTATCTCGGCAAGGGACAGATCACCAACGACCCCTACGGCATGGATGGTTGTATCGCCGTCACACAGGTTGACAACCTGCAGAAGCTGATGAAGTACATCTGCAAGAATGGCTTCGAGCATCATGTGGCCATGTGTCGCACCGATGTCGTCGACATCCTCAACGAGGCCATCGAGACCTACCTCGGCTGGAATTTATACGTCCACGAGTAAATAAATAACCGAAAAACTTGCAGGGTTTGAAAAAAGTTCGTACCTTTGCAGCCGTTCAGAGGAATGAGAGACTCGCAAGAGCCTCTCATTCTTATTTTAATACTTAAATAGTGTTTATGATAGACAAAACCGTAGTGACAAAAGCTGTTGAGGAGTGGCTGCAGAAAGGCGACTACTACCTCGTAGATGTAGAAATGACCGCTGACGACCGTATCGTCATTGAAATCGACCATGCCGATGGCGTGTGGATTGAGGACTGTGCTGACCTGAGCCGCTTCCTGCAGGAAAAGCTCGGCGACGAATTGGGCGACTATGAGTTGGAAGTGGGGTCTGCCGGTATAGGCCAGCCGTTTAAGGTCGTCCAGCAGTATCGCAACCATGTCGGTAAGGACGTGGAGGTACTCACCAAGGACGGTCAGAAGGTGCAGGGCATCCTGAAGGAGGTTGCTGCCGACGACACGCAGTTCACCGTGACGGTGAAGGAGAAACAGCATCTTGAGGGCAAGAAGCGTCCCGTCGTGGTGGATGTCGACAAGACTTTCGCCATAGCCGACGTGAAGTATTGCAAATACATGCTGAATTTTAAGTAAAGAATAAAAGATTAATAGAATAAAATAATTATGGCAGTAAAAAAATCGAAAGGTCCGTCGATGATTGAGACCTTTCAGGAATTCAAAGAGACCAAGAACATTGACCGCACAACCTTGGTGAGCGTGCTGGAAGAGAGTTTCCGCAATGTCATTGCCAAGATGTTCGGTTCAGACGAGAACTTTGACGTCATTGTCAATCCTGACAAGGGCGACTTCGAGATTCACCGCAACCGCATCGTGGTGGCTGACGGTGAGGTTACGGACGAGAACAAGGAGATTGCACTCAAGGATGCTCAGAAGATTGAGCCTGACTACGAGATTGGCGAGGAGGTGTCCGAGGAAGTGGACTTCCAGAAGTTTGGCCGCCGCGCCATCCTCAACCTGCGCCAGACCCTGGCCTCCAAGATTCTGGAGCTGGAGCATGACTCTCTTTATAACAAGTACAAGGACAAGGTCGGACAGATTGTCTCTGCCGAGGTTTATCAGATGTGGAAACGCGAGGTGCTGCTCATCGACGACGAGGGCAACGAGCTGCACCTGCCGAAGCAGGAGCAGATTCCTGCCGACAACTACCACAAGGGTGAGACCGTCCGCGCCATCGTCAAGGAGGTGCTCAACGAGAACAATAACCCCCGTATCATCCTCTCGCGTACCAGCAACCAGTTCCTGGAGCGTCTGCTCGAAGCCGAGGTGCCTGAGATTCAGGATGGTCTCATCACCATCCGCCGCATTGCCCGCATGCCGGGTGAGCGTGCCAAGATTGCTGTCGAGAGTTACGACGACCGCATCGACCCCGTAGGAGCCTGTGTCGGTGTCAAGGGTAGCCGCGTGCACGGCATCGTCCGTGAGATGTGCAACGAGAATATCGATGTCATCAACTACTCTAACAACATGCAGCTGTTCATCCAGCGTGCGCTTTCACCTGCCAAGGTTACCAGCATCACGCTGAATCCCGCAGAGCGCAAGGCCGAGGTGTACCTGCAGCCTGAGGAGGTGTCGCTGGCCATCGGTAAGGGCGGTCTGAACATCAAGCTGGCCTCCATGCTGACTGAGTACACCATTGACGTGTTCCGTGTCGTCAACGAGAACGAAGCCGACGAGGATATCTACCTCGACGAGTTTGCCGACGAAATCGATCAGTGGATTATCGATTCCATCAAGGCTATCGGTCTTGACACCGCCAAGGCCGTTATCAATGCCCCGCGTGAAATGTTGATTGAAAAGGCCGACCTCGAAGAAGAGACCGTCGACCACGTACTCGAAGTGCTGAAGGCAGAGTTTGAATAACAATTTAAAAATGATAAAATGTAAAAATGTAAAAATTGGCAACGCTGATATTGCATTGATTACTTTAGCATTTTAATTGTTACATTTTTTAATTATTGATTTTTTAAATTGTAATTAGATGGGAGTAAGATTAAATAAAGTATTATCAGAGCTGAACATCGGACTTCAAACCGCCGTGGATTTTCTGAAGAAGAAGAATCACCTCGGTGAAGTGAAGGACGACGTGACGCCCAATACCAAGATTTCGGATGAACAGTACGAGGCGCTGGTTGGTGAATTCAAGGGCGACAAGGCCGTGAAGACCAAGGCTGACATGCTGTTTGTCAAGAAACCTAAAGAGAAGAAGGTTGAGAAGGAAGAGAAGAAGACTGTCTCTGCCGATGGCCTTCTGGAACCCCGCCCGCAGCTGAAGACCGTGGGTAAGATCGACTTAGACGCCGTCGGCAAGCCCAAGGCTGCGCCGGCACCGGAAGCAACGAAGCCAGAACCTGAGGTGAAACCCGAGCCGAAGCCCGAACCAACCCCCGAACCCCAACCCGTCCCCGAGCCGGAACCCGAGCCAGTTGTCGCAACTGAGCCCAAACCTGTGGAGCTTGTCGCTCCCGCAGAGCCTGCCACTCCTGAGGTTGAGGAGGATGATGAGGTTGAGGAAGAAGCTGCCGAGGAGCCCGCACAGCCTGTACAGCCCGTGCTGGCCAAGACCCCTGGCGACGCCAAACTCGCCCAGAATGCACCCCAGCTGAATGTTGTGGGTAAGATTGACCTCTCCGCCCTCAACCAGAGCACGCGTCCCAAGAAGAAGTCGAAGGAAGAGCGTCGCAAGGAGCGCGAGGAGAAGGTGGCTGGTGAGCGCAAGAAGCGCGAACGCATTCGTCAGGGTAAGGTTGATATCGAGGCTGCCGCCAAGCAGGCTGCCAAGAACGAGAAGAAGCAGAAGGACAACCGCCAGCAACAGAACAATAACAACCAGCAGCAGGGTGGTGGCAAGAAGAATAAGAAGAACCGTCCCGTAAAGCCCTTGGAGGTTGACGACGAGGCAGTAGCACGCCAGGTTAAAGAGACGCTGGCCCGCCTGACCTCGAAGAGTCAGAACAAGAAGGGTGCCAAGTACCGTCGTGAGAAGCGCGATGCCGTCGCTGAGCGCATGAACGAGGAGATGGCCGCCGAGGCAGCACAGAGCAAGGTGCTGAAGCTGACGGAGTTTGTCACCGTCTCTGAGTTGGCAACGATGATGAATGTCGGTGTCAACCAGGTCATCGGTACCTGCATGAGCATCGGTATCATGGTGTCTATCAACCAGCGTCTGGATGCTGAGACCATCAATATCGTGGCCGACGAGTTTGGCTTTACTACAGAATATGTCTCTGCCGAGGTGCAGAACGCCATCACCGAGGAGGAGGACGACGAGAACGATCTGATTTCTCGCGCTCCTATCGTGACGGTCATGGGTCATGTCGACCATGGTAAGACGTCGCTGCTCGACCACATCCGCAATACCAACGTCATTGCCGGTGAGGCTGGTGGTATTACCCAGCACATCGGTGCCTATAACGTCAAGCTGAAGGACGGTCACAGCATCACCTTCCTCGACACCCCTGGTCACGAGGCCTTCACCGCCATGCGTGCCCGTGGTGCTCAGGTGACGGATATCGCCATCATCATCGTCGCTGCCGACGACTCTGTGATGCCTACCACCAAGGAGGCCATCGCCCATGCCCAGGCTGCCAACGTGCCGATGGTGTTTGCCATCAACAAGATTGATAAGCCCGGTGCCAACCCCGACAAGATTCGCGAGGACTTGGCCAACATGAACCTCTTGGTAGAAGACTGGGGCGGTAAGTACCAGTGTCAGGAGATTTCAGCCAAGAAGGGACAGGGCGTCTATGAACTGCTTGAAAAGGTATTGCTCGAAGCTGAGATGCTCGACCTGAAAGCCAACCCCAACCGCAAGGCTACGGGTTCTATCATCGAGTCGTCGTTGGACAAGGGCCGTGGCTATGTGTCTACCGTCCTCGTGTCGAACGGCACCCTGAAGGTGGGCGACATCGTTGTGGCCGGCACCAGCTATGGCCGTATCAAGGCCATGTTCAACGAGCGTAACCAGCGTATCGAGAAGGCCGGTCCTGCTGAACCAGCCATTATCCTCGGTCTCAACGGTGCTCCGACGGCTGGTGACTCCTTCCATGTCATGGAGACAGAACAGGAGGCCCGCGACATCACCAACAAGCGTACCCAGTTGCAGCGTGAGCAGAGCCTGCGCACCACTACGAAGCTCGGACTCGACGAGCTGTCACACCGTATCGCTTTGGGTGAGTTCCACGAACTGAACATCATTGTCAAGGGTGATACCGACGGTTCTATCGAGGCTCTCAGCGACTCGTTCATCAAGCTCTCGACCGAGAAGGTGCAGGTCAACGTCATCTCGAAGGCCGTGGGTCAGATTTCCGAGAACGACGTCATGCTGGCCAGCGCTTCCGAGGCTATCATCATCGGTTTCCAGGTTCGTCCTTCTGCCGATGCCCGCCGTGCCGCCGAGCGTGAGGGTGTGGAAATCAACACCTACTCTATCATCTACGATGCCATAGACGATGTGAAGCAGACCATGCAGGGTATGCTCGATAAGGTGAAGAAGGAAATCATCACCGGTGAGATTGAGGTTAAGCAGGTGTTCAAGATATCCAAGGTGGGTACTGTTGCCGGTGGTCTCGTTACCGACGGTAAGGTACACAACAAGGACAAGGCCCGTGTCATCCGCGACGGTATCGTTATCCATACTGCTGCCATCGGCGCCCTGAAGCGTTACAAGGACGACGCCAAGGAGGTGGCTACAGGCCTGGAGTGTGGTATCTCGCTGGTGAACTTCAACGACATCCAGGTCGGCGACATCATCGAGACCTTCACCGAGATTGAAGTAGAGCAGAAACTTTAAAGTGAAAAGTGAAGAGTGAAGAGTGAAGAATTTGCTTCCGCACAGAATGTAAGTAATGAGTTTGTCCGTCAGGTGGCCGAACAGAAATACGAGTTCGGCTTCACCACGGACGTACATACCGAAATCATCGAGAAAGGGCTGAACGAGGACGTCGTTCGGCTCATCTCTGCTAAGAAGGGCGAGCCCGACTGGATGTTGGACTTCCGCCTGAAGGCTTTCCGCTATTGGCAGCAGCAGACGGAGCCGACATGGGGTCACGTCCATGTGCCCCCAATCGACTATCAGGCCATCAGTTACTACGCCGACCCCACGGCGAAGAAGTCCGGAAAGTCCGGAGATTCCGGACAACCCGGAATCGACCCCGAACTGGAAAAGACCTTCGACAAGCTCGGCATCCCCTTGGAAGAGCGCCTGGCGCTCAGCGGCAATACCGCCGTCGACGCCATTATGGACTCCGTCAGCGTCAAGACCACCTTCAAGGAGAAGCTGCGCGAGAAGGGCGTCATCTTCTGCTCCATCGGCGAAGCCATCAAGGAGCACGGCGACCTGGTGCGCCAGTACCTCGGCACCGTCGTCCCCTACCGCGACAACTTCTTTGCAGCCCTCAACAGCGCCGTATTCTCTGACGGTTCCTTTGTCTACATCCCCAAGGGGGTACGTTGCCCCATGGAGCTCAGCAGCTATTTCCGCATCAATGCCCGCAATACGGGACAGTTTGAGCGTACGCTGATTGTGGCTGACGACGACTCGTACGTCAGCTACCTCGAAGGCTGTACGGCTCCCATGCGCGACGAGAACCAGCTGCATGCTGCCATCGTCGAGATTATCGTCATGGATCGTGCAGAGGTCAAGTATTCCACCGTCCAGAACTGGTACCCGGGCGACGAGCATGGCAAGGGCGGCGTACTGAACCTTGTCACCAAGCGCGGCGACCTGCGCGGTATCGATTCAAAACTGTCGTGGACACAGGTGGAAACGGGTAGTGCCATCACATGGAAATACCCTTCGTGTATCCTGCGCGGCGACAACAGCGTGGCTGAGTTCTATAGCGTCGCCGTCACCAACAACTATCAGGAGGCTGACACGGGTACCAAGATGATCCACATCGGCAAGAATACCAAGTCGACCATCATTTCAAAGGGTATCTCGGCAGGTCATTCGCAGAACTCCTACCGCGGTCTGGTGCGTGCCACGGCTTCGGCTGACAACGCCCGCAACTATTCTTCGTGCGACTCGCTGCTGTTGGGTTCGGAGTGCGGCGCCCATACCTTCCCCTATATGGATGTCCACAATGACAGCGCCATCTTCGAGCATGAGGCCACAACCTCGAAAATCTCGGAAGACCAGCTCTTTTACTGTAACCAACGCGGCATCCCCACCGAACAGGCCGTAGGCCTCATCGTCAACGGCTATGCCAAAGAGGTGCTGCAGAAGCTACCCATGGAATTCGCTGTCGAGGCCCAGAAGCTGTTAAGTGTGTCCCTGGAAGGGACGGTTGGATAGCGGCCTTCGGCCTAATTAACAATTGATAATTGACAATTGATAATTGATAATTGTAAGATGTTAGAAGTAAAAAACCTGCACGCTAAGATTGGCGACAAAGAAATATTAAAAGGCATCAACCTTGTCATTAACGATGGTGAAACGCATGCCATCATGGGACCTAATGGTTCTGGTAAATCTACGCTGAGTGCCGTGCTCGTGGGCAATCCGCTCTACGAGGTCACGGAGGGCGAGGCGTATTTCAACGGCAAGAACCTGTTGGAGATGAAGCCCGAGGACCGCGCCCATGAGGGACTGTTCCTCTCGTTCCAGTACCCTGTGGAGATTCCCGGTGTGTCGATGACCAACTTCATGAAGACCGCCATCAACGAGAAGCGCAAGTATCAGGGCTTAGAGCCGATGAATGCCGCTGAGTTTCTGAAGCTGCAGCGCGAGAAGCGCAAGATTGTCGAACTCGACTCCAAGTTAGCCAACCGCAGTGTCAACGAAGGCTTTAGCGGTGGCGAGAAGAAGCGCAACGAAATCTTCCAGATGGCCATGCTGGAACCGAAGCTCAGCATCCTCGACGAGACGGACTCCGGTCTTGACGTTGACGCCATGCGCATCGTTGCCGAGGGTGTCAACAAGCTACAGACGCCAGAGACGTCGTGCATCGTCATCACTCACTACGACCGCCTGTTGGAGATGATTCGTCCGCAGTTCGTACACGTATTATATAAAGGTAGAATCGTGAAGACGGGCGGACCCGAACTGGCCAGGGAGATTCAGGAGCACGGCTACGACTGGATTAAAGAAGAAATCGGAGAAGAGTAATCTTAAGTGAAAAGTGAATAGTGAAAAGTGAATAATTTGCTACCGCACTTGATATGCAGTCAGAAAAACAATATATAGAACTCTACGAACAGACACGCGGGATGATCTGCGAGCACAGCAGCGACGTGATGAACGCCCAGCGCGACGAGGCTTTTGAGCGTTTCGCGGCGAGTGGTTTCCCCACTCGGAAACAGGAGCGCTACAAATACACCGACATGCAGGCGCTCTTCGCCCCCAACTACGGCCTGAACCTGAATCGCCTTCAGATTCCCGTCGATCCTTACAACGCATTCCGCTGCGATGTCCCTAACCTGAGTACGAGCCTTTACTTCGTGGTAAACGATATGTTCTATCACGACGAGAAACCTAAGGGGCATCTGCCTGAGGGCGTCATCATCGGTTCATTGAAGGATTTTGCCACCAGCAAGTACTACAACCGCCTGGCAGGCCAAGCCAACGACGCTGCTACCGACCTCAACACCATGCTGGCACAGGACGGTCTCTATGTCTATGTACCCAAGGGTGTCAAGGTTGACCGCGCCATTCAGGTTATCAATATCCTGCGTTGCGATGTTGACCTCATGGTGAACCGCCGCGTGCTCATCGTGCTCGAAGAGGGCGCCGAAATCAAGATGCTGTTCTGCGACCATGCTGCCGACGATCGCAACTTCCTCGCCACGCAGGTCATCGAAGCCTACGTCGGCGACAATGCCTCCTTGGACTTGTACTGTCTGGAGGAAACCCATGCCAAGAACGTGCGCGTCAGCAATGTCTATATCGACCAGCAGGCCAACAGCCGCGTCAACCACAATGTCATCACCCTGCATAACGGCGTCACCCGCAACAAGCTCGACCTCACCTTCTCGGGTGAGGGTGCCGAGTGCAGCTGCTACGGTTGTGTCATTGCCGACAAGCAGCAGCATGTCGACAACAACACGCTTATTACCCACCATGCGCCGCATTGCACGAGCAGCGAACTGTATAAGTACGTGCTTGACGACCGCGCCACAGGAGCCTTCGCCGGTCGCGTCTTGGTAGAGCCGGGAGCCCAGAAGACCACTTCGCAGATGACCAATCAGAACCTGACGGCCACCCGCGAGGCCCGCATGTACACCCAGCCGATGCTCGAGATCTATGCCGACGATGTCAAGTGTTCCCACGGTTCCACCGTCGGTCAGCTCAACGATGCCGCCCTGTTCTATATGCGTCAGCGCGGCATTCCCCTCCCTGAAGCCAGGCTGCTGTTGCAGAACGCCTTCATCAACGAGGTCATCGACAAGATGCGCCTCGAACCCCTCCGCGACCGCCTGCACTACTTGGTAGAGAAGCGCTTCCGCGGCGAACTCAACAAATGCGAGGGCTGCAAGCTCTGTAAATAAAACAATGAAAGGATTCCCATCACGGGAATCCTTTCTCCTTCAAATACTAACGAAGCGGTTTAAAAGTCGTCTCCGCTAATGTCTTCATCCTCGGCGAATGAGGAATTGTCGCTGCGGGAACCTAACCAGTCAGTTTCTTTTTTCGGATCGGTGAAAATACTACTCTGTAGTAGCTCCATTTGCTCCTCCCTTTCCAACGTCTCAACAACCGGTTTGATCTATTGCTTTTTCATTGTCTTTTCGTCTTATTTGATGATTACTTTCTTACCATTGCAGATATAGATGCCGCCCTTGGCAGGCTTGCCGCTGAGCTGCTGTCCGCTCAGGCTGTAATAGACAGCGACCTTAGCAGCAACCTCTGACTTGCTGGCTTCGATGTTCTCAATAGCCGTTATCTCACCGCTTTCATCGTCATCGTCAAATGCCAACTCAAAGCCTCTGGCACTATTAACAACATCGGTAGATAATTTGGATGTCTCAAGGGGTAGATAACCCTGATTGCCCAAACTATAAGCGCCTCCGGCTGCAATGCGGTAAAATCCCTGTGGACCATTCAGTTTCTCACTAGTAGTCCGATTTCCGTCATCGTCCAGTTGATAATATTGATAGGTAAAGGCGAAGTTGGTGACAGTTCCATTGTCGGATGTAGCAGGAATAGGTGTTTCAGC
>JAEEGH010005305.1_pt1 | contig 32525 bp, 28 predicted proteins | sample 9134181 | NCBI WGS metagenome assembly JAEEGH01 (sample SAMN16246544, study PRJNA631951) | gut metagenome | biome: gut microbiome; feature: rumen; material: DP-attached | host: Bos | place: Iran: Karaj | collected 2018-10
GAAATGCAGCGCCACTTCGGAGAGGTAGTCCGCGAAGTCGTCGAAATAGTCTTCCTTGAGGTTGTCGCTACCGTCGCTGGAGCCCGAAACGCAGCCGCTCTTGGTCATCCACCACGGGGGCGAATTGCTGAATGCCTCGAAAATCGGGTCCTTTACGCGCTTGGAAAGTTCGATGGCGATCGTGCGCTGGTACGGATCGGCCGTCCAGTCGAAATCACCCTTCTCGGTAGGCTTGTAGCCGGGAACATTCGCGCCACCATCGCCCTTGTCCAAATGGTTATGGCCCGGCTGGTCGCCACCGCCGATATTGTAGCGGAAAATCGTGTAGCCCAGACCCGTATCGGGGTCGGCAATCGCACCCAAAAGCTTGCTGCGGTTCGCCTCGCTCCAGGCGCCCGCCTTTACGGCCCACCAGCAGAGACTCGTGCCCCAGCCCTCGAAAACCTGGTACTTTTTGCCGGGGTCAACCACCACCTTGGTCTGTGCATGCGCAGGGGACGCCATGCCCGCGAGGCCCGCGATAAACGCCGCCATCGCGCCAAGCAAGGTAAAGCCCGAAACTGTTCGACTGCTATAAACTCTCATACTGCCAAATCCAATCCTCTCGCCCTAGAACCGGGCGATATGTATATAAATATACCCTAACAACTGGGGATTGTCAAATGTGGACTTTTAGGGCCTAAATTTTTTTCCAAAACCATTTGACATTTTATGCCAACCTGGCGATACTATATTTGAAGATGAATAAAATCACCGGCTTCGGGCCGGAAAAGGAATATTATGAAGTTTATACACACCGCTGACTGGCACCTGGGCAACTCGATGCACGACATCGACCGCACCGAGGAAACAACCGCCTTTCTCAAATGGCTCAAGGAACGCATCGTCGAATTCGGGGCAGAATGCCTCGTAGTCTCGGGCGATATCTTCGATACCGCGGTCCCGCCCCTCGAGGCGCGCCGCATGTATTTCAAGTTCCTCGCCTCCCTGCTGGATACCTGCTGCAAGAACATCGTCCTCATCGGTGGCAACCATGACTCGGGCACGCTGCTCGATGCCCCGCGCGACCTGCTCGACGCCCTCAATATCCAGATGGTGGGCTCCCTCGGGGAACGCCCCGTAGAGGAACTCGTGAAGGAACTGACGGATGCCAGCGGGAACGTTGTCGGCATCAGCGCCGCAGTCCCGTACGTACGCGAACCGGAACTGCGCCGCTTCAAGCCCGAATCGGGTGACGCTGACTTTGCCCAGAGCACATACAGCGGGCTCTACAGTGCCGTTTACGAGGCCGCCGAAAGCCTGCGTGCCGGCCGTGACATCCCCATCGTGGCGACAGGCCACCTGTATGCCAACAAACTGGAAGGCCGCCCCGAAAACGACGAAGGCAAGGACGCGAAGGGGCACGGCATGCGCGACATCGTCGGCAACCTCGGGACAATCCCCGTCTCCGTTTTCCCGGAAGGCTTCGACTACGTGGCGCTCGGGCATATCCACTACACGACCAAGGTGGCGCAGAACCCGAAGGTGCGCTACTCGGGCTCGCCGTTCGTACTCGGTTTCGACGAGGCGGAAATCCCGCACCACATTCTCGAAATCGACCTGAAGAAGGGCGAAGAACCCAAGGTGCAGAAAATCGAGACCCCGCAGTACTTCAAGTTCGTGCGCGTATCGGGTACCATCGAGAATATCATCATGCAGTTGAACCAGCTCAAGAGCGCACCCGCGGATAAGCCCACGAAGGTGGAAGTCGTCTTTGACTACACTCCGGGCGTAAACATCAACGAGGTTCTCGCCGCCGTACTGGAAGGTGCCCCGTTCGAAGTCGTAAGCAAGAAGGCGAACCGCGCCGACGCCCTTACGGCCGACAGTTTCTCGGACGATACCCTCGATTCCGTAGACGAACTCCCCGACGAGGAAATCTTCAAGCTCCTCATAATGAGCAGGGCCGGCGCTAGGGAAATGGACGACAATCTCAAGAAAAACTACGAGGACTACCTCCCGCTTTTCACGCAGGTAGTCGAAGAAGTCAAGAACGAAAGCAGTGAGGAAGCATAAACATGAAGATTCTGAAAGTTGAATTCGAAAATATCAATAGCCTCGCTGGCGAGTGGTGCATCGACTTTACCGACCCCTCCTATAGCGAACTGGACCACAGCCTTTTCGTAATCAGCGGAAAGACGGGCATGGGCAAGACGAGCATTCTCGATGCGATTACGCTCGCACTCTATGGCGCCACTCCGCGCCAGGGGATCATCTACAACGGCAACGAAGGCAATGCCGTCATGACATCGGACAAGGGCAACTGCTACGCACGCGTCACGTACCGTTGCTGCAAGGGCACGTTTGTTTCGGAATGGAGCCAGCGCCGCGCACGCGACAGGGCCGATGGCAACCTGCAGGCCGCCCATGGGAAAATCTGGGCCGTCAATAATCCGGAAAACCCGCTGTTTGACGGCAATACCGGCAAGAACGGAGAACTGGGCAAGGCAAATGCCGATGCCATCCAGTTGGACTACTCGCAGTTCTGCCGTTCCGTGATGCTTGCGCAGGGCGAGTTCAGCAAGTTCCTTACCAGCAGCGAAAGGGAACGCGCCGATATCCTCGAAAAGTTGAACGGCACCGAAAGGTACCGCCGCATCGGGGCAAAGGTGGGCGAACACAGGGCACAGGCAAGGGCAGCAAGGGATGTGGCCCAGGCCGCATACAACACGCAGGCCGGCAACATGCCCAATGCCGAAGATATTGAAAAGGACGAGGCCCTGCTTGCAGACGCCGCCGAGAAGGAAAAGGCCCTTTCCGCACAGAAAAAGGAACTCGAGGCCAAGATTACCTGGCGCACTTCGATGGATAACTGCACCAAGAGCCTGCAAAAGGCGGAAGAAGAACTCGCCCACGCGACGCAGGAAAAAACCGAATTCTCCGAAAGCGAGACCCGCCTTGCGAATGCCGAAAAGGCAAGGGAATGTGCCACGCTCCATACGGAACTGCAGGGGCACCGTAAGCAAGAGGCCGCCAACAAGGCGGAACTGAATACCTTGCAAGGGCAAATCCCGCAAGTAGCAAACGACCTGAAAGTTGCGGGTGAAAACAAGGCTCGCGCCGAAAAAGAAAAGACCGATGCGGAACAGTTTATCACCAAAAACGAAGCGCTCTGGAACGAGATCCGCAAGCTCGACCAGGACGTAAAAAATGCGGTGAACGCGAAGGCCGAAGCCGGGACCCGCAAGAGCAATGCAGAAAAGGCTCTCGCGAAGGCAGAAGATGACCTGAAAAAGGCCAAAGCAGATATCGAGTCGCTCGAGCCGAAGGTCAATACCCTCAAGCAGACGCAAGAATCTAACGCGAAGGATGCCAAACTCACGGGAATCATTCCGCAGAGCGAAACGCTTGTCGAAAGCATCCGCGGGTTTGACAAGAATATCGCCGATGGAGAGAAGGCGAAAAAGGCGGCTGCCGAAGACCTGAAAAAGGCAGAAGAATCCCTGAAAGACGCAAATACGCTCAAGCAGGAACTTCTCGAACAGCAGAACGAACTTTTCAGGAACGATGTCCTCGCGCTTGCCAACGTAATCCAGAACCACCTGGAAGAAGGCAAGGCGTGCCCGGTCTGCGGCTCCACGGAACACCCCGCCTGCGGCCTTGCAGAAAGTGCACCCGCCGATGAATCCGGAGTGAGCAGTACCGCCGAAAAGATCCGCGAACTGAACAAGAAGTTGCAGGACGTGGATGCGAAACTCAGCCAGGGCGAGACAGCCAAGAGCCGCGCATTGACCGCCGGCAATGCGGCCAGCGAAAATATCGAATCCCTGACCCGCCAGAAGAACGAGACCATCGAAAAGGTGACGGACCTCTGGGAACCCTGGGAAGAATTTGACCTCAAGAATGCGGACACCATCCTCGCCAACCTGAAAAATCGTCAGCAGCAGTTCGAAGCGAACAAGACGCAGCTCGACAACCTTTCGAAAAAGCTCGAACTCGCACGTAACAATGAGACACGGTTCGGCGAAATAGTGAAGAATGCAAAGGATACCCTCGCGACCGAGACGACAGCATACGATGATGCCGTCCGCAACCTGGATGCGTTGCAGAAATCCCGCACAGAAAAGTTCGGCAACAACGACGTGGAAGCCGTCGCGAAAAAAGCGAATGACACCAAGAACCATGCAGAAGCAGCCTACAATGCTGCCGACAAGGCATTCCGCGAAGCCGAAAACGAAAGCAATAACCTGAACACGAAAATCAAGTCGCTTACGGAAGCTCTCGAAAAGACGGCGGGCGACATCGAAACAGCGGCAGCGAAATTCAAGAACGCCATCGAGGCGAAGGGCTTCGCCGACGAAGCCGCATTCCTGGCAGCAACCATGCCCGAACAGGAATTCTCGAGGCTACAGGCGAAAAAGAAGTTTATCGACGAAGCGCTCGCTACCGCAAAGGGCAAGTTGCAGGCCGCTACCGAAGCGCTTGAAAAAGTGAAGGAGGAACGCTCCGACGAGACTCCCCTGCAGGAACTTCGCGATGGGAAGGCCGCCGCAGAAAAGGAACTCGGCGAACTGCAGCAGAAAACCGGCGCCGCACGCAACCGTGTGGATAACTACAAGAAGAATGTGGTCCGACTGCAGGAACTCCAGAAGGTTCTCGAAGAGAAAACCGCCGAGCACACCCGCTGGGAAACGATGGGCGACTGGTTCGGCGTAATGAACGGCGACGACTTCGCGACATTCGTGCAGGGGCTTACCTTCAAGTCGCTGCTGAAGCTCGCGAACAAGCACCTGCAAACCATCAAGGAACGCTTCCAGCTCGTTGCAGACGGGAACCTGGGCTTCAAGGTGAACGATGCGGAATTCGATGAGAACCGCAGGACGACGAACCTCTCCGGAGGCGAAAAGTTCCTGGTGAGCCTCTCGCTCGCCCTCGGCATCGCCGACTTCGCAAGCCGTAACGTGCGCGTGGAATCGCTGTTCATGGACGAAGGCTTCGGTACCCTCGATGACGCGACCCTCGAAGATGTCATGAACTGCCTCAAGAGCCAGCAGCGCCAGGGCAAGATGCTCGGAATCATCACGCACGTCGAATCCGTCGTGAACAGCATTAACCAGAAGATAATGCTGGATCACGTCGCCGGACAAAAGGGCCACAGCAAGATAACCGGCCCCGGCGTCAAGCGAGTTGCATAGCACACCTCACACAACAAAGATGCCCGCTTATGAAAGCGGGCATTTTTTTTAACATTCCATAAGCGACAATTACTGTCGCATTTTTATCACATTTTACCCGCTTCGCATTGCGCCTTGAATTCCTTCATTTTCAGTTCGTTAATCATGGTCTCGAGGTTGCAGAATTCACCATCGCCATGCAATTCGGAACCTGCCTTGTTCCATTTCGCATCATTCCCTTCGGCTACCTTCTTGCCATAATTCACCTCGGCATGGGTCCACTGGGCAACAATGTTCCTTGCAACCTTTTCAATATCCCTGTCAATCATTATGCGCAGCAGGCCATAGTAACCGCCAAAGCTGCGGTTCCTAACGCGAATCTCCTTTTTGCAACAAGGGCAAATCGCCGTCGCCTGCGAACATCCAGAAAGGGGTGAACCTGCAAACGAACGGATGACAGCCGTGCCGCCACAACTGCATTCTACCTTGAACTGGGCATTGTCCCAAACTTCAAGGAGCGTAGAAAGCTTGAGGTTGATGTTGACGAGAGTGCCTGCAAAGTTATACCGCCTTGTCATGGATAATGGTCCCACATATAGGCCGCCTCCACGCACAAGATAATGCGCGTCGATGTTCGCGTACCGCGGGGTCCCACGGATCTCGTCACGATGCCGCAGAATCAAGTCCAGGTTGTCGTAGAACAGCGCCTTCTTGCGTTCGTTGCTCTTTTTCATGAGCTCCTGAATTTCCGCCTGTTCCCTTTTTTCCTGTTCCATCTCGTCGCTGACGATGTTGAGTTCCGCCGCCTGCCGCTTGCAGAAATCCGCAAAGGTTTCGCGCTTGTTGTTCGGCTCCGCCGGGAAATACGGGAACGGTTTCGAGTCGTCGATGTGAATTGTCGCCATAAAAGACCTCCTGTCGATGGCATTGTATTATCACCAATTTATGCATATATTCCAATATACGCATAATTATTATCGAAAGACAAGGAGAAAATGTAAAGTGTCTGTCAGACTTTTTTGTAAAAGGCACAAAAAAAAGCCCGACTGTGTCGGGCTTCTTGCTATCCTTTTTTCTCCTTCTTGACCATTTCGAGGCGTTCACGGAGCGTGTCGGCAACATCCTTCGGAACAGGCAACGACGGAGGCAACACGTTGACAACGGCGGGGAAATCCATCTTACGGTAAAAGCCACGGATCTTCAAAGGGTTAAAGGTAGCGATGACGTAGCAATCGTCAAGCACGTCCGGGTGCTCAGTCGAAATCGCTGCACCATATACCCTACGGTAAAGTTCCCAGACGTCCTTCATCTGTCCCTTCGTCGCGGGCAGGCGCCAGATAATCCCGAGTTCAACAAAGTCATTGCCCGCGATCTCCACGATGTCGCCTTCCTTAAAGCGAATCGTGCTAGGGTCACGGCCATAGAAACCGGTATCGCCCAGGTCCACACGCTTCCCCTCGCAGTAGGTAACGGCCGAAGTATCGCATACCTGCCAAAGGGTGCCATCCTTCAGGTAGCGCCTGACCGACAAATCGTCAACACCGCTAATTACATGGCCCAACGGCTTTTCCTTGACGACAAAGCCATAAAGCCTCTGGCGCCCCTCTCCAGCGATTTGCCCAATGCGCTTTTCGACTTCGTCCAAGGTCTCGAAATACCCGACATCCGTAAGGGTTATCCCGAACCCGAGATCCCTGCGGTATTCCACAAGGCGCACGTCATCGTCAAGCCGGTACCTGGGTTCTTCCAGGCCGAGGTATTCGTAGAGCTTCAGGATGTAGAAGCTCTTGACGTTGTTATTGACTTGTATTTGCTGGTTATTTTTGTTCATATATATCTCCTTGCTTATACCATAAATATAGTATGGCAATGCGACAATTACTGACGCATAGAGCAATGAACAAAAACGGGGAAATTACCGGCTTTACTTAGTCGAAATCCTAAAATATTCCCAGATGCGGACCATGGACAACGTGTCCAGTTCGCAGTACCTGCGCGATGCCTTGCGAATAGCCTCGGTGTGCAGCTTGTTAAAGCGGCCCGCCTGCAACAGCACATAGTCCAGCTTGCTGATTCCACCACGGTTGATTTGCTTGTCGGCATTCCATACATCCGAATCGTCAAAGTCGGCAGGGAATTCGTCCTTGTTAACTCCGGCAGCAAATTCCTCTAAATAAGGCAAATTGTGATAGGGATCCATGTCGTCGCCGTACTTTTCATGGAAAAACGGATCGCTATGCAGAATAGCAGGCATCACTTGCTTAATAGAATTCGACGAACCCATGCTCGGATGATAGAAGTACTTCTGGGCAATTTCCTTCAGATCCTTCATATCGCGGACACCCGGCTCAAAAGGAACCTTACAACTTCCGGTCGGGTGCGTAATGCATTCTATAAACCGTATCAACTCCTCTTTATCCGTTTCATTGGAATCTATCAGCTGAATTCGGATGGCATTGAGAATATTGTTTTCATGAATATCGTAACGGAAAATAGTTCCCTCGTCATCGTCCAGTTGGCTTTTTAATTTACGGACGAATTCGAAATTCGGGAACTTGCCCGCCTCAAGCGAAATATATTCTCCGGCATGCTTAAAAGTGCCATCTTCATAGGCAATATGGTGCGAGAACTGGTAGGCGATTTCCTCATTGGGGCGATTCCCCCTGAATAACGGAACAGCACCCTGGTAAGTCTCGAAATCGATAAAATGGAGCGGGTACGTCCACTTGCTCATTTCGGCCTTTGCAGCCTCTTTAAGGAAAGTCGGTTCGCTGCTCCCTGTCTTCACGCTATGCACATGCAGGTAACGGAGGTCATTATTCGATAGTTCCGTACGCTTTTGGAAGGCCTCGGGCGTTGCATTTTCGGCAGGAACGTATTCGTGTTCATCGATATCGGTCAAGAAGAACTTCTTTTGTTCAAGCCAAGCGCCTTTCTTGAGGCTTGTGGGGAGCCCTTTTGATGCATCTTTTACATTTGTGATAGCGGACTTTCCAGCAATATTGACTCCACACATATTCTGGAAACACTCAATATGACCATCAAGTTTATCATCGTCGGCTTCTTTACGGAAAGGACACTTGAAGCAATCCGTTCCAATATGACATAGGCTGTAATCCTTGCGGTTATTGATGTACATATCTGCCACTTTTTCGACGTAATCTACAAAGCAACCGTTGAACATTTCTGCAATGTTCGGGATTTCATCCGCGATAATCTTGTCGCTGATTTCATCGACATCAATAATACGGTCAATACGAGTTTTACCTTTCAGTATTTTGCGAATATCCGGCGCACACTCTATTTCGCGATGACCGCCTTCGAGGAATTTTATGCGCAAAAGGGTACTTAGAGAATCCACATCGCATACGGCCTCGGAATTCACCATCATCAGCTTGGCATGCACCTTAAGGTTTGCAAATTCACTATGGGTCTTGATGAATTGCTGAATCACGTATTTCTGGAAGGTTACATCAAGAATTTTATCAAGGTAATCGGAAGAGCATTTTCCCTTTTTGTCAAACCTGTATAAAGGCTTGCTTGCACTAATGCACTTAGACTTAACTTCGATTATCGTAAGCTCGTCACCTCGCTTGTGGAGGATGTCCACGTAGACAAGGTACTTGTCCGTAGAAAAAGCCGCTTCCCCGATATCAACATTCTCTTTACGCAAAAGCTCAAGCGTATCATCAATCGACTTTGCCTGCGCCTCAACCGGGTTTGCGCCACCCCTGCGAATGATGTTTTCGTCAGGAACACCCTCGTAAATACAGGCAAGGGCGCCGAACTGGTCACCGATTTCGGCAATGCCATCCGGCCCCTCATAATGGTAAGCATAATCCTTGCCATTCCGGTAGTAATACGCCCGCATCGGGCATTCAACAGCTTGGTTAAAGGCAGATTTAGTGAAGAATTTTTGCATGCTTACTCCTTATAACCTGTACCGTCCTAGCCGTAGGTTTCCGTCAGGTATTTCGCAAATTCCCTAAGTTTCCTGCGAAGCGGAGCGGGCTTGATAACGCGTGCGACCGTCGAGAAAGACACAACCCAGTTCACCAGGAGCTGGTTGATCTCGGCCTTCATCTTCACGAGAATCTTGCCGTTCTTCTCCTTGCCGATATTCATGGAGCGGTTGTACGGGTTTTCCTCAAGGTAAAAGCGCGCCTGGCCTTCGAACTCGATTTCAACGTCCTGCAATTTCGGTTCCTGCCCGCTCATGAATGCAGCCCCCGATGCCACCTGCTTGCGCAGCTTCTCCACGATCTTCGGGTCTTCGGCAAACGTTTCCTGCGTGAGCTTGACGCTTTTGATACGGCGGAACTTTAGCGTGTAGGTGACGCCCTCGAGTTTTCCGGACTGGCAGCCCACATAGAGATCATCCCTGTAAATGACAATCATCAGCGGAATGCGCGTAGACTGCCTTTCGGAATCGCCGCGCTCGCGGTAGGTCACGCTTATCTTGCGGTGCTCGTGAATCGCCCGGAGAATCGTCCGGATTTTTTCGCTCGCATCTTCCTCAAAGCCGGGAGGCGTGCCCATGAACATGATTTTCGTGTTCAGTTCACCGCTGAGTTGCTGGAGGGATTTCTGCTCGCTTGCGGGCAGGCACTTCTCGATGCGTTCCAGGAGTTCCGTGATGATTTCGCTTGTCGCGGGGTATATATTCGCGATGCGCTTCAGGAACACGAAGTGCAGCATAGTATTCTCGAAATTCGGGAACAGGAGCCTTTCTGCGTTGTGGAGCGCAGACCTGTAGACGGCAGTGCGGCCCTCGTTCTCGCAGGCGATATACCGGCCGTCATCCATTTCCGAAAGGAACCGCATGTCGCGCTGCACGTTACGGCGCTCCTCGTCGGGAATGTTGAACGCGCTCATCAGGTCGCTCACGGTAAATTTCTTGCTCGGGTTCGAAATCACCTTCGCAAAGAGCTGCACCGTCCTTTCGCCACGGGTCATGTCTGCCATAAAACCTCCAGGGTATTTCCTCCTCTAAATATAAACAAAAAGAACTATTTGGGGAAAAATAGTTCTCGTTTGCGACAAATACAGTCGTTTTTGGGGTGCAAAATGAATTACAGGCCCATCGTACGGCCTTCGCGACCATCCTTGTAGGCAATCTCGGACTTGAGCGCATCAAGGATAATCTCACCAGTAAGCTCGCTCTTGTCGTAGAAGCGGAGCGTACCGTAGGCCGCATTGAAGTCACCCGGGGTGAGCATGCGGAGGCTGCGCACAGCATCGGGCATTTCTACGCTCGGGAAGAACGCCTGCCACAGTTTCTCGATGCCTTCGGGCTTGAGGTAGCCGAACTTCACCTTCAGCGCAAAGCGCCTGCGCGATGCCATATCGAGCGTACCGTCGAAGTTTGTCGCCGCGATGAAGATGCCCTTGAAGTTCTCCATCTGCGTGAGCATCTCGTTCACCTGCGTCACTTCCCAGTTGCGGGTCGCACCGCTGCGGTCACGGATAAGGCTGTCGGCCTCGTCGAGGAAGAGGATGGCCTTCTTCTCCTCGGCCTCCTTGAACATCTTGCGGATGCCCTTCTCGGTCTCGCCCACATAGCAATTCAGCAGGTCGCTCGTCTTCTTGATGATGAGCTTGCGGTCGAGCGTACGCGCGAGGTGCTTCGCGAATTCCGTCTTGCCGGTGCCCGGAGGACCATAGAGAAGGATGTTCAGGCTATCGGGACGATCACCCTCCTTCATCTCCTTCCACTTGGCATCGAACGTGTTCATCACCTTCAACACCTTCGGCATGTCGGCATCGGTAGTGATGGCATCGAGCAAGTAGCGGGGTGCACGGGTTTCCTTGTCGCGGCTTGCATATTCCGGGTCGAGGTTCAGGAGTTCCGCCTGTGCCTCAGCGATGGTACGGATAGTCTTTACCGGGTCCACCTTGCAGCCCGCCTCCAGCAACTTCTTGGTGCCCACAATCGCCTGCGTGATGCCGCCTGCGGTAACCTGGAGTTCGGCCGCAAACAGCTTCACCTTGTCTTCGGGAATGATGGACTTCGCGCTATGTACGCTCACCACCGATTCCCACACCTGCGTGCGTCTCTCAGCATCAGGGCGGTCGAAATGAATGGAGTAGTTAAAACGGCGAAGCGTGCTATTCTCGATCCAGTTCACCGTATTCGAAATCCAGATGACCGGAACCTTGATCTGCTCCAAGAAGAAGTTCAGCGCGCCCTTCTCGCAGCAGTTGAGAATCACATCGGCCTCGTCGACCAGGAGAATGGCCTTCTTGTTCTGGTACTTGGTGGCGGCATAGAGGATGCTCCCCATGCGGCTACGCACCACCGAGTTCTCCTTACTTTCGCGGTGAGTACCCTCGGTACTGATGTTGGTAAGTACCAGCGGGCGCTTGAGTTCCTTCGCCATCGCCTTCGCGAGTTCCGTCTTGCCGGTACCCTCGACACCGTAGAGGAACAGGTTCAGGCCATCGCCCACCTTGTGGTGCTTAAGCATGTTGAAGGCGAGTTCCACCTTCGGGTTCTTGCGGCAGAGCTTCTTGTAGGCGACACAGCCACCCTCGTATACCCTGAAGTAGAGGCTGTCGAGGTCGTTACCCGAATGCCCGTCCAGGAACATCCCGATGCGCTTGGAAATATCGAGGTCCTCATCCAGGATTCCCATCTGCTTGAGCGTACCCTTGTTCGACACGATACTCTCGAAATCGATATCCGGGTAGAGCTGCGGGAAAATATCCGGGAGCGCCGCGCCGCGGAACCTGCGCGAACCGAGCATGTCCAGGAGCGAACTGCACTGCTCCTTGTTGAAGAAAATCCACGAGAACATAAGGATTTCCATCTCGTCGTCGCTCAGGTTGAACGCCTTCTGCACGATGTTCAGGCGCCTGAAGTAGCCATCATTAAACTCGGCGTTGTCCCTCAGGAAGTTTTCCAGTTCGCGGGTAGCGCTTTCGTAGAAGACCTTCTGAGACGACGTGTCAAAGATTCCTTCCCCGCACAGGTAGTTACGCACGAAGTCGCTGATATCCCTGATGGAACACGACCTGTTGATCACGTCGTTGAAGCGAACGACCGCCATTACGCGGCGCTGGTAGGCGACGCTCATTTCCTCGTTATCCTCGTCGCAACGGAGACGCTTGCCGGCATAACTGCCATTTGCCTCCTTGACGAAGCGCTTCTTGCTGGAAGCCGGAATACGGTCCTCTTCCTCGTTGAGCTTCAGGAAATGCTCCGAAAGGTCCTTCAGTACGCGCGAGGCGCGTTCCTTCGGAAAAATTGCAATACAGTCATCTGCATCAGGGTAGCTCTTGCAGACACGCATCATGCGGATCCAGTACTCGTAACTCTTGAGCGTCACGAAATCCTGAGTGAGCTTCTTGCCGGAACGGTCCGCATGCAGCGAACCCAATACACCCTTAAAATAATCTTTCCTCATATATGTCCTCCACTATATATCGTCACGTGGGTGGAAAATGTAAACCGCCCGCGCAAATAATCATTTAACGACTATAATATAGAATGGAGATACGACAAATACTGTCGCATTTACTGCGCGTTTTCCGAGCCCTTGTTCCACTGTACGCCAGGGCCGTAATTCGCGATATTCACACCATAGGGGACCTGCTCCAGCAACTGTTCGAACTGCCTGACGACATTCAGGATTTCGGGAATCCTTTCCATGAAGTTCTTCTGGCTCAGGGTAATCTCGATCATCTTATGCTTTTTCGTCTTGACGCGCAGAATGTAACTCTCCGGAATCTCAACACGGCTCCACCCCTTGTACACCCCCTCCAAAATCCAGTCGTAACCCGACTGCGACATAATCTGCGGTACAATGGTCTCAATGCTCTGAGACGCCATCTCGGCAAGCTTATGCTGCTTTATCTCCTCGGTCCTCTTCTCCTCTGCAATCGCCTCGGCAACCTTCTCGTATTCCGGATACTTATCGAGAAAGGCACGTATGTCTTCCAGCGAGGCAATTATATCCACGTCCCGAATTTCTTCCGACATCAGGTGCAAATGATCACCCTTGGGCAAGCCAATCTTGCTTTGAAAAAACACATGCCCTATTCCCGTCATAAAATTGACGGAGAGCGCAATGCACATTTTTGAGCGGTCCCTCCACGCCTTGGGCCTGAACTCAATACCGACACATGAGTCCTTAAGGCGCCGGGTCACATCGTTATAATAACCCTTGACACCGTTCGCAAAGACGGTCATCTTGAAGGCAGCCATCTTGTAGTCCCTACAGAACGGATCCCTCCCGTTTTCGTGCGACTTGCCCAGTGACATGGTGAGCCCGCGCCAGTACTCATCCATCAGGAGGTGGTACGAGGTTTCTAGAAGTTTCTTCTTGTCCATCATTCACTCCTCGGAATAAAGGTGACGCGGTTGCGTTTCATCTTGCGAATCCACTCGGCATTCTCCGCATAGCACTGCTTACTGCATATTACCCACAGCACATCGATGGGGCGCTTGGTGTTGAATACCGGAGGCGGGGCGTAACCGTCGGTAAAGTAGATAAGCCCGTCGTATTCGGGATGTTCGCAGTAGTAGTCAGCAGCAGGCTGGAAACTCGTACCGCCACGCCCCATAATCTTCACGGTCCTGCGCGCCTTCTTGAGCGGCTCGGGTTCCCCCTGAATTGCAGCATCGAACTGGAGTACGTCTAGTTTCTCGATACCATATTTAAAAAGGCGGTTGATGACCGAGAAGAAAAATTGCAGGCTCTTGTCAGTGACAGAACCGCTCACGTCGACGGCGATAAGCAAGTTCGTCGATAGTTCGTAGCGACTACCCATCGCGTCGAAACCGGCACGGCGATTGGGCCGCATGCGCGTAAGGCGCCGCCTGCTCGATATGACCGAGGTCTTGAACAAACTGAGCATCTTGCGGTAGTCCATGTCGACTTTCAGGCTGGCCTTGATAAGGCCCTGCAACTTGCCCGGAATCGTGCCCCACGTGTTGCACGCCTGTGCGTTCTCGATAAACCCGTTTATGTCGCAACAGGCCGCCTCGTCCTCGTCCCACAATTCCGATACCTGCGCGTCGAGATTTGCCTGCGACTGCTGAGGGGTACCTGCGCCCTTGTTCCCGCGCGATTTACCGGAAGAACCACCACCGTTTTGGCCGGAACCACCGTTTTGGCCAGAGCTGCCGCGACTATCCTGGCCGGAACCTCCACCCGAATTGCCCTGCGCTCCCGAGTTACCAGAACCGTCGCCATCCTGCGAACCATTGCCGGCGCCACCGTCGTTATTGTCCGTACCACCGCCACTTTGCACGGCTCCACTATCCGTCTTCTGCTCTCCGCCAGACTTTCCGGAATTCGGTGTCGCATTTTGCTTGAGCAAGTTGTAGTATTCCTCAAAACAGAGCCCGCGGAGGAATTTCATTTCCATGCCGCTCATCTGCTTCTTCACTTCACGCGAAACATCGTACACATCGGCAATTGTAATATTGCTCGCGCAGGTCAGCAGCGCCTTCTCCGCAAAGGGAGGCTGCCGCTGGTAAGGGTGCTTGAGCAATATGCGGAACATCTCTACCTTCAGGTATTCCTGCAGCACGTCATCCGCAATCTTGTCCAGAACTTTTGGAGAGAATTCAACCTTCATGTTGCCGGTTCTCATCGGCACGTCAATCGAATTGTTCTCCACGAATTCGTGACTGCAGTATACCGCGAACAGCAGCGGCTCCGTCAGGAACCACCGTTCGCCAATCCTCTTTATCCTATCCAGGGCGTCCATACCGACCTTAAATCGACTTGACAAATTCCGTAATCTTCTTATAGAGTTCGGGGCTCTTCATAATGACAAGCGTCATGGTGGCCGGGTAAAGCGATGAGGAATACAGGTTCGCAAAATGCGCCTGCGCCTCGCGGAATTTTTCGCCCGAGAGGTAGTCGAAATATGCGGTAAAGTTCGCCATCACCTTCGCAGAATCCTTCTCGTCGTAGCCCTTCGTCTCTATGAATCGGAACACGGACTCGTTTACGGAGGCAAGTTCCGGCGTGGTGCACCTCTTGAGTGCGGACTTCTGCTTCGCGAAATCGCCGAGCAAGATATCCTTCGCGCTGGGCAAGTGCTTCTGGTTTATCGCCGCGAAGAACTTCGATGCGGCAGGCATCCCGATGATGCCCGCAATGACAGTCTTCATGAGCGGCGTAACATCGTTCGTCTGCAATACCTTCGACACGCGTTCCCATCCGCGGCGGTCGGGCGACTTTTCGAGCCCCTGGTCCTCGCGGGTAAAGGCGGCACCATCGAGCATATCCGGGTTTTCAGAGATGAAGTCGATCACGCGGGAATCGAGCCCCGCCTTCGATGCCCACAGGAGCCATTCCTGCGCAGTGGGCTTGAATTCGTAAATGTTGAAGCGGCTCACGAGTGCCGGGTCCAAATCCGTCAGCTGGTATTCCTCGCCGTCGTTCACCGCGCTGATCACACGCGAGCCCTCGGGCAGCTTGCGGCCCGCAAGCGTGCGGTTGAGCGTCAGGTCCATGATGGTCTGCAGCACCTCGGGGCGGGCTCGGTTAAGTTCGTCCAGGAAGAGTACCACAGGCTTGTCGTCCGTCGGGAACCAGTAAGGCGGCATAAAATGCGTCTTGCCGCTCATCTCATCGAGCCGCGGGAGGCCAATCAGGTCACCCGGGTCACTCATCTGCCCGAGGAACAGAATCACCACGCGCTCGCCACGCGCCGTGAAGAACTTCTCCAGGATCTGCGACTTGCCGATTCCGTGCTTACCCGTGAGCATTATGTTCTGCGATGCGGGTGTCGCAGCCAACAGACTTTCCAGTTCCCGCGCATTTATACGTACTGCCATATTATCCTCTTTCTAACAATCCTACCATCAATTACTTTTTCATCGAAATCTCTACCGGGAACGGTAATGCCTTGAACAGGGTTTCAACCTGCTCTATCATTTTCGGCAACTCCGAAATCCTCTTCGCAAAGTTCCTGCGGTCCATCGTCACCTCGACAACTTTTTCTCCCCCCATCCCGATGCGGAGCAAAAAAAGTCTCCCCCTTTCGGTCAGTTCCCAATTGCGCCCCATCGGCGTCATGGCCTGCGAAACACAGGCCCTTATGGTATTCTTCGTTATTTCATCGAGCTTTTTTCTCTTTTCAAACTCGAGCTTCTTCTGTTCAAGTTTCTCCCTATTTTGGGGATACTTTTCGATAAATTCTTCCAAATTCTGCATGGTGCGCGTAAGGTCGCACCGGGTAGCAGTCTTGATATAGGGAATCAGCCACCCTCCAAGAGTAAAACGCACATAATAATCCGATGTCAGGATAAACTCGACAGACGAGCCCTCCGAATCGAAATCCATCTTGATCCGTATCCCGCCAATCTTGTCACCCTGCTGGAAGAATTCCCCCGAACTTTTACCCGTCCTAAGGACAATGCACTCGCATTCCGGGTGCCGCTCCTTGAGATCGTTATACGCGCTGAGAACCTCCCCCTCGGAAGGCTCGTACCCGTGCTCGGTCACCAGGATCCTGTCAACCAGTCTTTCCCAGTACCTATGCGCAATCAGCCCAAAGGGGCTATCCCTTTTCCTATTAATCATAATCGCGTCCTCTATAAATATAGTATGCGGTTGCGACAAATAATGTCATTTGAGAAATTGGCTCAAAAACCCAAATAGTTCACTATTTTATCGTCTTGAAAATGCTTTTTGTCAATAAAAGCCCCGGTTTTCACCATAATTCGAGTAAAAAGTTCACAAGGCCGGCAATAAAAACGCAAAGAACAGGAAAAATCACGAATTATCCGGTACGCAAAAGCGCAAAAGGTATTAAATTATGTTATATAGGTTCAGAGGATTCTGCGCATGAAAACGTCTAGATTTTCGACTATTTCCGCCATCGCCCTGCTCGTGGGCATGTTCGCGTGCTATTCCATAGCGGCTCCACGTTCAGCCCAGGCAAACAAGAATGACGCCGCCCTCGTCGACGAAGGCGACAAGGCAGCCGAAGCAAAGTCCGGCGATACCGCCCAGAAAGACGCCCCTGCAAAAGAGGAAGCCGCGCCTTCGCAGTCCAACCCCGAATGCGACAACAATGCCAAGCCGGAAAGCGGCATCCCGGTGTTCCCCATCGTGATGTCCGCCATCGGCACCATCGCGTTCATCGTCCTTGCCATCATCTTCTAGGGGGTCTGCCATGCGAAACTTTTTCAAGATTTTCCCGACCGTAGCAATCCTAGCCACCTTCCTTGCGACCTCCGCCCTCGCCGACTCGATGTGCTATGACCTCTGCATGTCGTGCCACGGTGCAACCCGTGCCGAGAACTGCGACAAGATTGAATCTACCTGCAACTGCCCGTTTGTCATCGATAGCACAAAGTCTAAAAACATGGGCGTAGAAATCAGCAAGCGCAAGCTTACCGAGGCAATCCTCGTCGGTTGCGACAAGGCCGCCTGCGCCCGAAGCATCACCTTCGAGAACGGATACTACAAGTCGATGGACAAGGGCCACACCCCGCTTACCAAGCTCCAGCTGCTCTCGGGTGTTTCCGACGCAAGCGAACGCGCCATGAAGATGCAGCCCCAGGCCATCCGTGCAGCAAACACGACCGTGGATTCACTCACGAGGCGCAGGAGCATGCTGCCTATCCCGCCGATGACACAGGAATGTACCGAACGCTGCAACACCTGCGCCGCCGATGCGAAACCCGCACAGGCCGAACCGCAGATGACCCGCGCCGACTCCGTCCGCGCCGCAGCGGCCGCGCAGGCAAAAACCGATTCTGCGCAAGCAGCAGCAACCGATTCCACACAAGCTGCAACCGCAGATTCCACGCAGGCAAAAGCTGACTCTACACAGGCGCCGGCCATCGATAGCGTAACACTCGCAAAGGCCCGCGCCGATTCCATCGCCAAGGCCGAAGCGGACCGCAAGGCGTTCTGCCAGCTTGCCGAATCCTCTTGCCAGTGCAAGGCGCACGAGCAGAACACCCGCGACATCATCGCCATTGACAGCGTCATCGCCATCAAGACGGCATACGCCGATAGCCTCCTCAAGTTCCGTGAACAGCTCCTGCGCGAAGAGATGGCCCGTGCCATCGCAGACTCCGTGCAGGCGCATTGCAATGTGGAAGGCAAGTGCAATTACACCGTGACATTCACGAGCAAGGAATTCGCCATCCTCGAGATGCACCCGACGGAAGAGCCCAAGCCCGAGGCACCTGCCGCACCGGTAGATACCGCAAAGGCGGAACCCGCGGCTGAACAGGTCGCAGCAAACCCGCCTGCCGACACCGCAGCCGCACAGCCCGCGGCATGCCCGCAACCCGCCGCCGATTCCGCCACTGCAGACAGTTCCAAGAAGAAGGACCGCATCTTCTACAAGGTCATGGAATTCACCTACGGAAACTTCGGCGAACACAGCTACTACCAGAAGGACTACGGCCGCATCCGCAACCTCGACGATGAAACCGGATACGAGGGCGGACTCACCTATTACCTGCGCTGGTACTTCTACGATGGCGGCGCGTTCAGCATAGGCATGGGCACGTTCTACCACTACAAGAAATTCACCCTCGAGGATACCCTAGCTATTACAGATAAAGTAAATATCTTCTATCACAACATCGGGCTAGATGTCCCGATATCGTTCAGGCTCGGCGTGCCCTACATTCCCATATTCAAGCCGTTCATAAGCCAGACCTTCAACTTCCACAAGCCCATCTTCGAAGTCTACAAGGTGGAGGCTCCGGAATCCGAAAAGGAACTGAGCAAGGAAGAAGAAATCAAGGAAGCCGCAAAGAGCCAGCTCGGTCTCGGATTCCTCGACGATGTCAAGACGCGCTTCAATGGAGCAAAGGACCTCACGTTCTCCGTATGGCTCGGGCTTGGCCTGCAGATTACGCGCCACTTCTCCGCCGAATACCAGTTCAACTTCGGCGTAGGCGGGAGCGGACACTCACACAGGTTCGATACCGACAACTACTGGAGAGTTGTCGTCGATTTCGCGTGGTAGTTTATAACTGTGCGCAATCCGCGCGCAGTATTCGCAGTACTACTTCTTCTTGAACACGGTAAGGAGCGATTTCGCGCGCGTTGCGGCCACAAGCAGGCGCCGCTTAAAGTCGCCGTGACGGTCGGCTTCGCTGGGCTCCTCCAAATCAACAAGAATCACGGCAGTAGCGTCAAGACCCTTGATGCGGAATGCGCTCACGATATTTACTTTATCTTCAACGAGAGTCTTGTCGCCGTTTGCATTCCACACGAAACGTTCATCCTTGATGTTCTTGAGTGCAGAACTTGCCTTGCTCCTCATCGACACCACAAGTATTTCCGAAGGCTTGAACTTGAACTTTTCCAGAATCTCGTCTAGGCGCGTGCTGAGCATTGCCACCTGGTCTGCAGGGTTGCTGTAATAGAACTCCTTGACGGGCGAGCCTGTCTTGGTATTCTTGAAGGGAGTAATCCTGATGTTAGTATTCTTGTACACCCACTCTAGAATCTTTCGGGTGCAGCGGAATCCCCTGTTCAAGACCATCACGGGCATCGCCGTAACCTGCGGGTTATCTATACCGTCACGCGCATACAGGCGCTGCGCACTGTCGTAAAAGAACCGGACTATTCCCTGTTCGCTATTTTTTAACAAACTAATAAAACTGTCTACCCAGTCACTCAAAAAGTCTTGGCCCTCGTCAACGATTACCGCATCGTAGAAGAACTTCTCGCGGGTCTTCTTCTTGTCGCGCAGCATCTCCTGCGCCTCCACAAAGACATGCGGCAGAACTTTCTCGTAGTATTCCTGTTTATCCTTTTCCGCGGCGGGTTTCTTCACCTTGATCTTCGCCGCGTGTGCATACTTCTCGCACCAGTCAAAGTAGGCAAGCACATCGATGCGCCCGTAGCTCTTGCCGCCATCCTTCCTGTATTCTTCTTCAACAACTTCGCGGTCCGCATCGTACACCTTCTTCACGACTTCCTTCAGTTCTGTCGCAAGCAGGTCGTTATAGCAGACAATCGCCACGTTCTTGTTCAGGCGCGCAAGCCGGAGCGCCTCCCACACCACCATGTGCGACTTTCCGGAACCGGCGACACCTTCAATGCGCATGCGCAGGTTACGCGAGATGGAATCCATCATCATGCGCTGCGTCTCAGTTGCCTCCTCAAAAAATTCCTGCTCGCCCTTGAGTATTTCTGTCTCGTCGGGCATGCCGCCCTGCCCGTCCAGGAACGAGCGCAACTTGTACAGCGATTCCTCATCCAGGTAGTCGTTAGAGAACGACCTTCCACTGTGCGCATTTTCCGGCATCTCAAGAATCTCGATCAAACGCTTTTCAAAGTGCTCCGCATTGAGCAGGTCGGGACGCAGCAATGCGCGCTTGCGCTTGATCTCGTCACCCGGAATCCCTTCCATGGTATCCATGTCGCTAAAGCACACCGCCCACTGAACACGCACACTGTACGGGACACCCTTCTCGTTTTCCGGGAACATCTCCTTCAGGTATTCATGTACCGGCGAAACCAGTGTACCCACCTGCACGGTCGGCACCTTGGCATCATCCATGAGTGTGTCGTTCTGGAACCAGTCTACGCGCTTCCGTTCCTCGTTATACCTAGTACTGATCTTTCCGCTCTTGCATTCCACAATGAGCAGGCCGTACTTGCGGTGATAGAAAATGCAGTCCGCTTCCCTGTTCACGTGCCCCGTCTTCGCTCCGGTAAAGTTCAGCACGCGGTTCATCCATACGTCCCATTCGCCCGGGAGCATTTCCGCCATGCGGTACAGTACGCGCTCGGCACGCGAATTCGTGTTCGGGTTAAGGGCAATACGGATTGTCATCTAAGTCTCCGGCATAAAAGTTGACTACATATATCTATAAAAAAAACCGCCCCAGCGGGCGGTCTTCTGCAATTATTTTTTCCGACGCTATCTCTTGAGGCCGGCAGCCTCAAAGAACGGGATGTTGCGCGGGTTGGGGAGCGCAACCTCGGTAATCCAGTTGTATTCGGCAATGCCCTTGAGGCCGATGCGCGCACACAGCTGGTCGCGGGCCACGTTATAGGCATCGAGAATCTGGACCTTCTCGCCTTCCTTCGCTTCCTCAATTTTCTTGGACCAGCTCACGCCGAGTTCCACGAGGGCGGCACTCGCCTTCACGTACTTGTTCGCCTGGTCCTGCGTCACCACGGGCTCTGCAGGGGCGGTGAACGGGTCAACGTTCACGATAGGTACGGATTTCGGGAGGTTCGACTGCACCTGCTGCATCTGCGGCATGTTGGCATCGTCGTCGTTACAGGCAACAAAAAAAGAGGCGATAGCCAGAATTGAAATTGCGAGAATTCGTTTCGACATATGCGCCTCTTTTTTTAATAGCGGTTCAGGGATTTGAACCCCGGACCAATGGATTATGATTCCAGTGCTCTACCACTGAGCTAAACCGCCATGTAGGGGCAAATATAGCATAGTAATCGAGCATTTTCAAGGGATTTCCCGAAAAAAACTAGTAATGCACCTCGGTTTTGACGGTATCACCCCAGTAAATAACCTGCCAACCGGGCTCAGTACTCTTCAGCTTGAAGTACGGCCTGTCGGCGTCAATCTGCATCTGCGTAGGCGGCGCGGCATGCACGTGGATGTGCGAGAACTTCATCTGGTGCTCGCTGTGATAGTGCCCGCAGTAAACATGGTTCAGGTTCTTGAACTTCGAGAGGGTCTGCTGTACCTCCACCATGTTCCTCAGGTGGTAGTGCAGGTCCATGAACTTGTGCCCGCAAAAGCAGGGCGGATGGTGCATGAACAGTATAACTTCACCGTCAATTTTCGGAACTTCTTCCTCGAGCCAATCAAGCTGGTCGCGTGAAACTTCACCGACTGCACTGTCCAAGAAGAAAATGGACTTGCCCTCGAGGTCGTAGCGGAAATAGCACTTGCCGTTCTTCACGGGCATGTCGAAGAACTTCACCATCACGTCAAGGCTGTCATGGTTGCCGGGAATTATGCACACGGGGCACTTTACGCCCTTGATCTGGTCCGCGATAAAGCGGTAGGCGCCCGGTTCGGCATTCTCGTTCGCGAGGTCGCCCGAAAGCACAAGGAGGTCAAGATCCTTCATGGACTCGGAATTCAAGGCGGTAAGGAAGTTCTTGCGAACATCGATTCCCTGGACAAGGTTTTCATCCTCACCGATATGGATATCCGTTATCTGACCTATCTTCAATACTTTAGACGACATTAGTGCCTTTAATATAAAATATTACGTCCTACGAAAACAAGAAAAAAAGAATTTATATGCATTAAGTGTGATATTTCGCATATCCACAAATGTGCAAGTTTCAGGACCCTTCAATATGGAGGTGGTTAATAGTTGTTCACAGCCATTGAAAAGTAGGTTTCAACACCTGTGAACATTGAAAAAAGTTGAGAGACTATCGACTTTTCAACATTTCTCAACCTTCAACATTCCTATGTAACCTTTTGCCTCTCATAAAGTTATAAGTTTTGCCCTGAATTTTTATCCACTATGAACACCATCATAATTAGAACTATTTATATAAATAAATAGAGAATTATGATATGGTGGTGAATTAGGCCTTTTCCTCTTTCTTTGCAGGTGCTGCAGCCTGTGTCGGGACACCCATCTGGCAGTTGCCCTGGAACATAGCGCCTTCCTGGATAATAAGCTGCTTGGTCTTGATGTTGCCCACGAACTTGGAAGAGCTTTCGAGAATGAGCTTTTCGGAAACATCGATGTTACCCTTCACGCTACCGGCGACAACGGCGTTGGTGGCCTTGATTTCGCCTTCGATGTAGCCGCTACGCTCAATGATGAGTTCACCTTCGATATTGATGCTGCCGTTCACGTTGCCGGCGACACGCACGTCGCTCTTGCCGCTGATATCGCCCTTGATGGTGATGCTGCCGCCAATCTGGGTAATTTCCTGTTCGCCTTTTGTAGCCATTTTTAACCTCTTAGTAGTTGATATAGGTTTCCGGGTCCTGCGGGACCCCGTCTTTAATAATAGTATAATGCAGGTGCGGTCCGTTCGTGGTACCCGTGGCCCCCACCGATCCGATGATGTCTCCCTTGTGGACCGGACTGCCCTTCCTCGTCTTGATGTTCATCAGGTGAGAGTAGGTAGTAACGTAGCCGTTCCCGTGGTTGATCTCGATGGTGTTGCCGAGTTCGCCCTTCTTGCCTGCAAATTCAACGGTACCCGTACCGGTCGCAAAGACCGGATTACCCGGGTTGGCCGAGAAGTCTATCCCCAGATGGCTTCCGTTCTCGTCGAACTTCTTGCTCACGATACCCACGACAGGCACGATATCCGGGATTTTCTCGAGTTTTAACTTTTCCTCGAGGGTTTTCCACCCGTGTCCCTCGAAATCGATTTCGTTTTTCTCGGAAGGCGAGTGTGCGAACCTGTTCCTGTCTATAATACTGTTGATTTTATTGGAGTCGTTCTCGATAAACGTCTCGAAAATGTTCTGAATACGCTGTTCTAGTATCCAGAGGGAGTCAAGACGCTCGAACATTTCCTCGTAGTTCTTGTCTTTCTTGATAAGTTGGGCATTTACCACGCGGATTTTCTCGTAACTTGCGACAATCCGGTTGATTTTTGCCAGATGAAAGCAGAATGCACCGAGAACAATGATGAAAATTATCAGGAAAATCTTCCCGAAGAGGAACCACCTCGTTGAAACCTTGAACTTTTTGATTTCGTGCGAGTCTTCCGGGATAATCTGTACTGTGTAGTACTTCTTTTTCATGATTAGCCTAGCGGTTTTCCATGATTTCCTGGATGCGGGTCAGGTCGTCCATGCTGTAGTACTTGATGACGATAGTGCCCTCCGGCTTGCCGGAGTTGCTCGGGTTAAGTTGCACCTTCGTACCGAAGAACGTCTCGAGCCTGGACTCGAACTGTTTCATGTCGGCGCTCAGTTCCGGCTTGGGCTTCGCGGGCGTCTCGGGATTTTCCGGCTTTTCTTCCGGTTCGTCATCGTCCTTGTCGTCGTCACCGCGGATAATCGCCTCGATCTGGCGCACGTTCAGGCCTTCCTCGATGATGCGTTCCGCGAGCGATTCGGGGTCGCCGATCTTGTCGCTGCAGAGTGCGCGGGCGGCGCCGCTGTTCAACTTTCCTTCCTCTATCCACAAAAGCACCTGTTCCGGGAGTTTGAGGAGGCGGAGACTGTTGGTAATTGCGGAGCGCGACTTACTCACAATCTTGGCCAAATCTTCGTGCTTGTAGCCGTGCTTATCGATTAATTGTTGATAAGAACGTGCAATTTCGACCGGATTCAGGTCGACGCGCTGGATATTTTCGATAAGTGCCCATTCCGCCATCGCCTTGTCGTCGAGTTCCTCGAAGACTTGCGCCTTAATTGTGGATAGGCCTGCAATCTTGCTTGCGCGGGTACGGCGTTCGCCGCTAATGATCTGGTAGCGGTCGCCCACCTTGCGGAGAGCAATCGGCTGGATAAGACCCTGCTGCTTGATGGAGTCGGCGAGTTCGGAAAGTTCCTCGTCGTCGAACGCCTTGCGCGGCTGGAAGGGGTTCGGGTCGATAAGGTCGATCGAGATTTCAACAATCTTCTCGAACTTTTCGGCAGTTTCGTCAGGATTGTTGATAGTGTTCGCCTGTTCACCCTTAAAATTGATGTCGTGGTCCTTCATGATGGCGGCGAGGCCGCGACCCAGTGCGAAAGATTTTTTACCCATTACTTACCCTTGTTCAGAATTTCCTCGGCGAGTTTCATATATGCCTGCGAGCCGGTGCTCTGCACGTCGTACAAAATGACCGGCTTTCCGTGGCTGGGAGCTTCGCTCAGGCGAACGTTTCTCGGGATCATTGTCTGGAACACCGTGTCGGAGAGGTTCTCGCGGACTTCGGCGGCGACCTGCTTCGAGAGGCTCAGGTTCGAGGAGAACATCGTGAGGAGCGCGCCCTCGATCTTGAGGTTCGCGTTCAGGTTCTTCTGCACTTCACGGATGGTCTTGAAAAGTTCGGTCATACCCTGCAGGGCGTAGTATTCGCATTGGATAGGGATAAGCACGCTCGTCGCGGCGGTGAGCACGTTCAGCGTGAGCAGGTTCAAACTGGGGGGTGCGTCGATAATGATGAACTCGTATTCGTTCTTGAGCACGTTGATGATTCGTTCGAGCCTGTGTTCGCGGCTCATCGCGTTCACCAGTTCGATTTCCATAACGGCGAGGTCTGGGCCGGAGGTGATGACCTTCAGGTAGTCGAGGCTCGTGTCCATGACGGCGGGCGCGATGTTTTCGAGCGTCATGTTGTCCGGATTTTCCGCCAGGTCCAGAACCTCGTGGATATCCACTTCCTGGGATTCGTTAAAGCCGAGACCCTGCGACGCGTTCCCCTGCGGGTCCATGTCGATAAGGAGAGTCTTCTTCTCCAGGGCGGCAAAACTTGCAGCCAGGTTGACGGCCGTCGTGGTCTTGCCCACGCCGCCCTTCTGGTTGCATACTGCTATCACTTTACTCATTTATTACCTCGAGTGACTAAGGCGTAATCCTGTTCTTCGTTCGGCAGCTTGTATTTCCAGATATTGACTGCCGGGTCGTTTTCCAGGTGTGAAATGCTATTGAAACTTTTTAATGTGAGGAATAGTCCACCCTTCTTGAGGGCGGGTTGCGCACGTTCCCAGTCGTTTTCGAAAGTCGAGAGGGCGCGGCAGCTGATGAAGTCCAGGTCGGCAAGGCCAGAAGTCTCGAAGCGCTTGCCCACCACGGTCAGGTTCTTGAGCCCGAGCTTTTCTTTCGCGTAGTTCATGAACTCCACGCGCATGTGGCGGGGCTCGACCGCATAGAACTGTACTTCGGGCATCGCAATGGCGAGCGGGAAGACCGGACAGCCTGCACCTGCACCCATATCAGCCCATTTCATTCCTGCTGTCATCCCCGCGAAGGCGGGGATCTCTTTTTCCTTCACTATATATATATAGGGAACGAGCGAGTCGGCGATGTGCCTGCTCAGGAACTTCTCGGAATCCTTCGCCGAAATCAGGTTGCCGAATTGCTTGGTCTCTACCACCAGGTCGGCAAAGCCATAGAGCTTGTCCAGCGTCTCTTCGGACAGCTGCACACCATGATCCTTCAGGAACTGGTTCAGAAGATTCTGCTGCTCTATGTTTGTTCTGTAGCTCAATTTTTCCTAACGTCATCCCCGCGCAGGCGGGGATCTTTTATGTTGGTGTTTCACGTGGAACCAACAAGCTGATGCTTGTTGGGACTATGGCTGCGCCATAGTCCTACGCCTTCATGCTCGGTCATGCCGGTGTGCAAGCACCCCGTCGCGACACTCGCCATCAGGCGTTTCACGTGGAACAATTTAGTATATCTTATGAAAAAAAGAGAACGCCGACATCGGCGCCCTTTCACTTTTTTAAAATATCCGTGAATAACTTTTTGATAGATGTGGATTTCGTGTTTATAAAAGAAAGTTGTTTCACGTGAAACCTTATGAGCCGAGAGTCGCAAACATGCGATACCGAAGCCATAGGCCCAACGTCAACGTTATTCTTTAAAAAATATGGTGGTGTACTTGGTGCCGCCCGTGCAGGGGCCAGGGGGTCTGAAATACGTGTTGTGGTCGGGTTTCGTGATCCTTAGAATTAGGGTGTTACCCCTCTTTTCGAATTCATAGGTGGTGTAGACTTCGGATCCTAACTTCGAATCAAGATAGTCCTCAGGTCCCATCTTCGATACGGTTCCGTTTCCGGCTTGGTAGCACTTGCTTTCATCTTTCGGGTCACGGTAGATAACCCAGGCTCTGTCGATATAGTTGATGCTTTCGTGGATGGTGTCGTTCTTGATGTAATAGGTGTGGGTCAGTCCTTCGCCTATGACGATGGCGACTGAGTCCTTTCCGCGGAAGACGGTGAAGTTGTTACTCTTGTCTGGGAAAATCCAGTCGTATCTCATGAGTTTTCCTACCCTGGCGGAATCGACTTTCCAGTCGACCTTCGCGGTCCCCCTATGGACTTTTTCCTGGCAGCCGTGAGTGAAGGTTAGGCTGTCCAGGTGGTTTTGCGTCCAGTGGTACTTGATGGTGCTGACCTGGGATTTCTGCTGTTGGTGGAGACTGTCCGGGTTCATGCGGCCGGGGAGTATGTAGAGGTTCAGGATCTCTGTCCTGTAGTGCGAGGCGAAATATTCGAACATCGGCCGAATGCAGTCAACCGCATGGGCATTGAATGCCAAGAACGCCAATATGATGAATGTTTGTCTCATATGTTTCATGTGAAACATTAAAACTTCAGTTTGCTTCCGGGAATCACGAAGCATTCGGCGGCGCCGTTCCCGCCAAGGACTGCCCCGAGCACTGCCCCTGTCGCGCAGAGCGTATTTATAAACAGCGTATTGTTTGCAAGTTCGCTCTTTTCTGCGCTCCGGACCGGCTGATTGATGGTCCTGGAAGTATCGGCGGGCATCTCCACCTCGTCACTGTAGTCCACCTTGAATATCATGGCGCGGTCGATTTTCGGCAAGTCCTCTGCCTGCTTTTGTGGTAGTAGCTGGGCGAACGATATCCCGCCGGCAATCATTACGAGCAATATGATGAACTTGTATTTCATCGTTCTCTCCCCTGTTGTCTTACTTCAGGAGAATCTTCTGCGTGTGGTTGACTCCCGGACCCTCGATGCGGAGCATGTACATGCCGGCCCTGAGTGCGGAAAGATCCATTATGCCGGTAGCTGGCGCCGACATCACGACATTCCCCTGGAGATCGACGACGGTTGCCTTCCCGAGGGCTGCCGCTCCAGTAAGTTGCAGTATGCGGCCCGAAAGGGTCGCCTTGACGGGAATCGTGGTAGGGCTGTTCCCGATTCTGTCGGGCATTGGACCGCAACATGAACACATGCCGTAAGAACCTATCTTCTGTATCAGGAAATCTCCCTTGGTTTCCGGTAATCCCTGGAATGTCAGCTTGACGGAGGCCGTCTTTGCAAGTACGGAATCCAGGTCGGCTTCCTTGCCCCATCCGGTCTCCTGCCTGAATTTATCCCATCGAAAAATCGTGGTAGTCATGGATGCCGCCTTCGCGACAGTTGCCTTGTAGTTGTTGAATGCGGTCACGTCCTCTTCATTTTCGGGAACGAGTTCGATGCTGAAACCGATTGTGGACTGGTACCCGAGGCAAAAGCCTCCCCAGGCGGAAATGTCTGCGCCTTCCTTTTGCTCGTTCCAGACATTGAAACCGATTCCGGCATAGGGGTACTCGTAGCCATCATTCAACTTGACGGTGGCCTTGATTGCACCGTATGCTTCAGCCATAGCACCTATAAAGTCAGGTGATTCGATTGTCTCCATATCCGCTGGAACGGTTATATTGGATCTGCCCCCATCATCACTATCGTCATAAAAGTACCACCAGCCGGAAGTTTCTTCGGGTGATCCGGTCTCGACTCGGCCTATGGTGTCGGTCGTGGCGTCCCACAAAAATGTCGGGCTGGCGGTATTTGCCGCAAGTGCAGTTGTAGCGGCGCAGGCGAGCGCCATGAAAATCATTCTCCTATCCATATTTTCTCCTTTTAAGGAGGGCTTAATCCCTGATACCCAAATATATATTCAGTTTTCGCGAAAAATTCGTTTATTTGAGATATTTTTTTATTATTGACATTCTTTGTCATCAAATGTTTATATATTGCCGGCAGGACCATTCCAGGGAGGTTCCCATGTGTTCCCTCATCGCGGCCATTTTCATAACGGTTCTGCTTATCATGTGGTATAAATAGTATATTATACCTCGGAGGCATATATGGTAGAAATCGAGATTATCCAGGGCGACATCACCAAGCTTGCGGTGGATGCCATCGTGAATGCGGCGAACTGCTCCCTGCTGGGTGGCGGCGGAGTGGACGGCGCTATCCACCGGGCGGCAGGTCCGGAACTGTTGCAGGCGTGCATCCCCCTGAACGGTTGCGAGACGGGCAAGGCGAAAATTACCCCCGGGTTCAGGCTTCCGGCCAAATTCGTGATCCATACTCCGGGCCCCATCTACCGGGATGGCCTTCACGGCGAACCCGAACTGCTGGAATCCTGCTACAAAAGCTGCCTCGATTTGGCCGAGGAGAACGGCTGCGAGACGGTCGCCTTCCCCGCTATTTCTTGTGGAGTTTATGGCTACCCCTGGGAGGCCGCTACCGAGATTGCGGTCCGGACTGTTGATAAGTACCCCGCAAAATGCCTCAAGAAGGTCATTTTCTGCTGTTTCGGTGAACAGATGTTGAAAGTTTACCGGGAAGCGTGCCGGAAATAGGTGAATGTGTCGTTTTGAGCGCAGCGCGTAGCACGGAGTCGAAAATCTATTTTTTGTATATTATATATAGTTGACTGCAACAGCGAACCTTTAATCATTATTATTAAGGAATAACAAGATGGAAGAAGTCGTAAAATTTCTCAAGGCATGCGGTGCGTATTTCCTCGCGACGGCCGACGGCGACCAGCCGCGCGTCCGCCCGTTCGGTACCGCCAACATTTTCGAGGGCAAGCTCTATATCCAGACCGGCAAGTCGAAGGACTGCTCCAAGCAGATCCAGAAGAACGGCAAGGTCGAAATCTGTGCCATGAACAAGGCCGGTAACGAATGGGTCCGCGTCGCCGGAACACTCGTCCGCGACGACCGCCGCGAACCGAAGGTCGACATGCTGGAGCACTACCCCGAGCTCAAGTCGATGTACTCCCCCGACGACGACAACACCGAAACGCTCTACTTCAAGGATGCGACCGCTACGTTCTACAGCTTCACTGCGGCTCCGCGTACCGTGAAGTTTTAACGAAAAAGTTCCGCCTGCATATTCCGCGGCGGAAACAAAAACCCAAAATTTATTAACACTCCACCTCTAGTCTTTGGGGGTGGATATTTTTAATGTTAATTAAATGTTAATATTCTGTATGTATTTTGAATAGATATCAACAATTTGGTCCTGCATTGATGTGTTGCATGGGGAAACAAAAGAGATCCGCAAGAAAAAATCATATTTTTTGCTTTCCCCTATTGCTTTTTCTAATTAAATTTTATAAAATTAGATTGTATACAATTAAATACGGTGCAACCAAGCGCCGACATCCATAAAAAACGGAGGCTCATTATGGCAACCATCTACGATTACACCCTCACCGACGGCAAGGGCAACCAGGTCCCGCTCGCAAACTTCAAGGGCAAGGTGATGCTCATCGTGAACACCGCGACCGGCTGCGGCTTCACCCCGCACTACAAGCCCATCGAGCAGATGTATTCCGACTTCCACGACAAGGGTTTTGAAGTCATCGACATTCCCTGCAACCAGTTCAAGGGCCAGACCCCCGGCACCGACGACGAGATCCACGAATTCTGCACGCTCAACTACGGCACCGAATTCCCGCAGATGAAAAAGTCCGACGTGAACGGCCCCGACGAGCTGCCGCTCTACACCTACCTGAAATCGCAGAAAGGTTTCGAGGGTTTCGGCTTTGGCGTGAAGGCCGCCGCCATGGCGCTTTTGCTCAAGAGCATCGACAAGGACTACAAGAATAATCCCGACATCAAGTGGAACTTCACCAAGTTCGTGGTCGACCGCGAAGGCAACGTGGTCGCACGCTTCGAACCCACCGCCGACATGGACGCCGTTCGCGCCTGTGTAGAGAAGTTGCTCTAGGAGCTGCCGTGAACTGCCCCCAGCTAAAACTCGAAAACCAGCTGTGCTTTCCGCTGTACGCCGCGTCCAAGGAGATTACGCGCCGTTACGCCCCGTACCTGGAACCGCTCGACCTCACGTACACGCAGTACATTGTGATGCTCGTGCTGTGGGAAGAAAAAAAGTGCAACGTCTCGGAACTCGGCAAAAAGCTGTTTCTCGATTCCGGAACGCTCACCCCGCTTTTAAAAAAGCTCGAAGCCAAGGGCTACATCCAGCGCACCCGCGAACAGAGCGACGAGCGCTGCCTCTCTGTAAGCCTCACCGCCGAAGGCGAATCGCTCAAGCGCAAGGCCGCAAGCGTCCCCAAGTCCATGGCCAGCTGCGTCAACCTCTCCGACATCGAAGCAAAGACGCTTTACACCCTGCTGTACAAGGTTCTGGAAGGGTTCAAGGAAGGGTGAGTTGTTTCTCTAATTCCGCAATAGGTTGTTGACAGATTATTTTCCATAATCTATATTATTCCCCGTAGTTCAATAATCCTCGCGACAGTCGACATAGGCCTTTCGGCCCGTACGTGCATTCGCGGCGAGGCCCATCAACCTTCTTGTTGATGTTGTTGGATAGCTGGCAGGAACACGACCTGCTCGAGTGTGCCCGCAAGGGTGCCAGGTAACGCCGGGGAAAGCCCCCGCCAACAGCACCGCAGGATCATCCCAATCAAATAAAAACGCTATAGCACAAAGTGCGCCGTATTTGTCGGCGTGTCTGTGTTTTTGTTTCACTATCGGAAATGCGTGACAGCATAAACGATAGGATAAAGAAAGGCGAAAAAATGGATGAAAGTATAAAAGACGAAATACGGGCCCTGCTCAATGATTTGGAGAGCGACCGGATTGAGCGGACAATCTCCACAACGAATACGGATAAGTTTGGTCAAGCCATTTGCGCATTTGCCAATGATTTGCCTAATCATCAAATGCCGGGATTTTTGTTCCTAGGCGTGCTTGACAACGGCGAAATTCAAGGTGTTGATGCGACCGATGAACTGTTGAAAAATGTCGCCGCCATCCGTACAGATGGAAACATCCAGCCGCAGCCGATGATGACCGTTGAAAAGGTAGAGATGGAAGAAGGCGATATCGTGATGGTGAAAGTTGAACCGTCCCAGTTCCCTCCGGTTCGGTACAAAGGGCGAATCTGGATTCGTACAGGCCCGCGTAGGGGCGTGGCCAACGAAAATGACGAGCATATCCTCATGGAAAAAAGGCGCGCCAACGTGAAGTCATTCGATTCTTCTCCCTGCTTAAATGCGACGATAGATGACTTGGACTTGCGACTTTTCAAACATTACTTTTTGCCCAAGGCCATGTCGGATGAAGAACTTGAAGCGGAAAACAAGGCGAATAGCGATGTAAGATACCAGCTGGGGGCTTTCGGCTTTTTCGATATATTGCATAATTGCCCGACTAATGCCGCAATGTTGTTCTTTGCTAAAAATCTGCGAAGATTTATTCCCGGCGCTTATGTTCAATATGTGCGTTTCGCGGGCAAGGATCGTTCCGGGGACATTTTGACAGAACATGAGTTCAAGGGAAACCTCTGTACGGCTCTGCCAGAACTCGACACATTCATCAAGACGACCATTGCAAACCGGCGCCCCATACCTGTCAGCGCGTTGCGAGAGGAATCTGTGGTGGATTACCCCGATTGGGCGACTCGTGAGTTGCTGATGAACGCAATTTGCCATAGGGATTACACCTCGCATGGCCCCATACAGTTTTACCAATTTGATGA